>Ga0102593_1000103_pt1 | contig 225429 bp, 237 predicted proteins | sample AraplaCol_mMS_r2_2_FD_76862 | JGI IMG/M metagenome (GOLD analysis project Ga0102593, IMG submission 76862) | Arabidopsis root microbial communities from North Carolina, USA - plate scrape MF_Col_mMS_r2 (SPADES assembly) (version 2) | ecosystem: Host-associated > Plants > Roots > Endosphere...
CTTGGGTTTTCCTTTCCCCCACGTATTATTTGTTTTTTTTTTTTTTTTTTTTTTTCATGTGCTGACTACTGCAGGTGGACTGATTGTACTGGGTGAGACCTCAATTAAGTATATCGATGATGATGCAAATGACATGATCACACGCGATTTAGATGAGGCTACTGTTTTTGTAGCCTGGGAAAAAGTCGACAGTCAGCGATGGTTATTGGCCGATGATTATGGCCGCTTGTTCTTCCTCATGTTAATTCTGAACAGCGAGGGCCACGTGGAATCATGGAAACTCGACTGGCTGGGAAACACATCGCGTGCGACGGTGCTCGTGTACCTCGGTGGAGGAGTGCTCTTCGTCGGGTCTCACCAGGGTGATTCTCAAGTCTTGCGCATTGGCGATGGATCTTTTGAGGTTATCCAGACATTGTCCAATATTGCGCCAATTTTGGACTTTACGGTAATGGATTTGGGTAACCGTACGAGTGAGAGCCATACACACGAGTTTTCATCTGGCCAAGCCCGTATTGTCACTGGCTCTGGCGCCTTTGATGACGGTACACTACGAAGTGTACGGAGTGGTGTTGGTATGGACGAGCTTGGGGTTTTAGGTGAAATGGATCACATTACAGATTTATGGGGCTTGCAAGTGCAGAGCTCTGGTGAATTCTTGGATACTCTGCTTGTGACATTCGTCGACGAAACACGGGTGTTCCGCTTCAGCGTCGATGGAGAAGTTGAAGAACTGGACAATTTCTTAGGCCTTGCTTTTGAAGAAAGTACCCTTCTCGCTACCAACTTGCCAGGAGGCAGAATCCTACAAGTGACGGAGAAGAGAGCGTTGATTGCTGATATTGAAGGCGGGATGGTAACATTCGAATGGACTCCGCCAAAACAAAAGACAATTACTGCTGCCTCAGCTAACGATGATCATCTCGTTTTGGTAATTGGTGGTCGAGTGCTTGCATCCTTTGATATTCGAAGCGATGCTCGCTTCATTGCCCAGAAAGAGCTCGACGAGGACCATCAGATTTCTGGCGTCACTGTTCCGTTTGAGCCGACAGGCGTATTCATTGCTGGCTTCCCTCAATCTGCTCGTGTGTCTGTCTTGAATATTGATGACTTCTCTGAGATCCAATCCAAGTCATTGGGACCAACAGGCGAAGCATTCCCTCGGTCAGTCCTCGTGACTAATGTACTTGCGAATAGCCCGCCAACCTTGTTCATTTCCATGGCTGATGGCAGTGTCATCACTTTCTCACTGGATACAAAAGACTATTCGCTTGGAAGCATGACGAAGCTTATCCTTGGATCTGAGCAGCCAACATTCAAGAAATTGCCCCGAGGAGACGGCCTGTATAATGTATTTGCTACATGCGAGAATCCCAGCCTGATATATGGCTCGGAAGGGCGTATCATTTATTCCGCCGTCAATTCAGAAGGGGCATCTCGTATCTGTCACCTTCATACTGAAGCTTTCCCCGAGGCAATTGCCGTTGCAACTGCACGCGAACTCAAGATCGGATCGGTGGATAAGGAACGCACGACCCAGATCCAAACGCTCCCGATGGGATCTACAGTACGTCGTGTTGCATATTCTTCAACGGAGAAAGCTTTTGGTCTCGGAACAATTGATCGTAAGTTAGAAGATGGAGTGGAAATTGTGAAAAGCCACTTTGTGCTTGCAGATGAGATCATGTTTCGACGGTTGGACGCCATCGAGCTGAACCCGGAGGAGTTAATTGAGAGTGTCATTCGGGCTGGATTCCCGGGCGGCAAGGATAGATTTATTGTCGGCACTGCCTATATGGACGAGGACCGACAGGATTCAATCCGCGGGCGGATATTGGTCTTGGAGGTTGATCATGGACGAAAGCTCACGCAGGTTGCGGAGTTGCCGGTAAAGGGGGCATGTCGAGCATTGGCGATGATGGGTGATCATATCGTTGCAGCCTTGGTCAAGACCGTAAGTTACCCTGTTCAAGACAAGTCTGACTGATCTTTTTATTGACCTGGATACTCATCATTGTTTAGGTCGTCGTTTTCAAAGTTGTTAATAGCAACTCTGGCACAAACATGAAGCTTGAGAAACTTGCAAGCTACCGCACCTCCACTGCACCGGTAGACGTAACCGTCGTTGGAAAACTGATTATGGTGGCCGATCTTATGAAAAGCGTCTGTATCGTTGAATACATCGAGGGCGCAAATGGCGTCGCAGATAAACTCAAGGAGATTGGACGTCACTACCAGACTGTCTGGAGTACAGCCGTTGCCTCGGTTGGTGATGACACTCTACTTGTCAGTGAAGCGCAGGGTAATCTCGTCGTATTATCACGAAACACGAACGGCGTCACTGAGCAAGATAAGCACCGTCTTATTCCGACTAGTGAGATCTGTCTGGGAGAGATGGTGAATCGTATCCGCACGATTCAAATCCCTCAAATCGCTAGTGCCGCGGTGACACCACGGGCATTCATGGGAACGGTATGTTCTATTTACTCATAACGAGATGGTAGGAGTGCATACGCTGACGAGATCTGATTAGGTTGAGGGATCCATCTACCTGTTTGCGCTAATCAACCCCGAATATCAAGACTTCCTCATGACTCTCCAGACCGTGATCGCCGACAAAGTCGAAGCCCTAGGTGATCTACCGTTTGACAAATTCCGCGCGTTCCGAACACTCGTTCGCTCGGCTGACGCGCCATATCGATTTGTGGACGGCGAGCTAATCGAGCAATTCTTGACTTGCGATCCAGCTTTGCAAGAAGAGATTGCGGAAGAAGTTGGCTGGCAGGATGGAGGCGTGGAAGCTGTAAAGGGAACAATCGAGGCTTTGCGAAGACTGCATTAATGTTCTTCTAAATCATATCTACAGCCAGGGAGACTGTTTTCAATTTCGAAACACCATATTTAACGACCGACTAGATTTACGCAATGAAGTATGACTCGATATGCAAATTGTCCGAATTACTTTCAAAGTACTAACTTAGTATCGTATTATACAACATTATAGCTTTAAAGTACAGCAGTCTATATTTTAGTTTCGTTCCACACCGTATCCCATCTCTCCCAGCAATAACCATTGGCAGCCATTCCAGCTGTACCATCCTAAGCATCCTTCTTAGCAACCTCATCATCACTCCAATCCAAAAGTTCCATGATTTGCTCCTCAGACAACTTCTCTGCTTTCTGTCCTTTCTGGAGGTTCTTGATGTACTTCTTCTGACGCTTTCGCGCCATACCATGCCACTCCGGAACCCCACTAGCAGCAGCAAGAACATCCTCCTCCCCTTCCTCCGCCTCAAGATCCTCATCACTATCCTCAACTTCACCCAAAACCTTGCCGGTCTCACCACCACGAAGGGCATTGGCGGACATTTTGGCCTTCTTCTTCCCGAACGCAGCGCGTTCTTCCTCCTTCTTCGCCTTCTCCTTGGCGCGATCGCGATCATGCATCCATTTGAAGAATTTCTCGATGTAAGGCCGAATCAATAGGTAAAATACCACGCTGAGAATGACCTTTGTCCAGCGTTTGCCGCTCATTTCAGCAAAGGATGCCCATGAGTTCTTCCAGAATCTCTTGATAACAGTCTCAATGAGGGAATAGATTTGATTGAAGAAGTCGCCCGCCGCTTCAACAGCTTTATCGCCGAGATCAGGTTGCTCATTTTGCGCCATGTTGGAGATTGAGGTGTGGTAGGAAGGGCGCGGAAGATCGGGGACAACTTTGCCCTTTTTTTCTTGTCCGTTGCGACTGGGACTTCAATGCGTGTAGCAACGCCTGCAGTCCAGTTCGAAATGCGAAAAGAGGCGATCGGAAGTTCAAGCGACTCTGCTGGGAAAATTGCAAAGGGAAAATTGGAAGAATTCGAAGAAACTCGAAGGTTCGACGACCCGTTTTGAATGCGCGATAATTGCCAGCTTGGGAAGGCGCGGGAGCCCGGCACAGATGGAGCGGATTATCTGTTTTGCCGATTAACCAATCAGAGTGTTTCTACTATATCATCTACTACAGTACAGTACAACTATTAACTATGGTATTTGATCTGTTATTTATTAGCTATACCTTGTGAAGAACCAGCAGCGAGCTAATTGGTAGGACCAGTAGATGGCATGGATGTCAGAGGGCTGAGTATATTCATCCCCGATGTTTTAATTCAGGAGAGTGTAGATCCGCATTAGTGTGATGAGCCCAGCAGGTACGTACAACATGGTATACTAATGAAGAGAACACTATATTCCCTGTTCTAAGCTCTACAAAATCGTAAGCTGTCGAATGACGCAGGCCCATAAACGCAGCTTGTGTAATAAGGAATTGTGGATTCTATTTCGATTATTCAACTTGCCGATCACTATAATCTACAGATTACGCCTCGACGAAATTCAAGAACATACTCATTCGGGAGAGGTAATCGCAAAATGACATTTCCTCTTCTGGCAAATATTATCTGTATCCCTGCCAAGAAAGAAAATACTCGCGTTGGCTTATTGTAGATCTATACAATATGAAATATGTTATAAAGGCCAAGGCCTCTGCCTGGCCCGGCTTGTAGCCCACTCTTAAACACCAGCAGTCAATCTAACACCTGTGAAGCGAGCAATATCAACATACCAAAATGATCAAACTTGCTGTGCCAGTGAGCGTACTGGCCCTCACGGCCTTCTCATTTGGTGCCCCTACTCAGGGCGCAGATCTTGATTCTGCAACTGAGTTTGCCCTCACCGTTCGTCTCTTATCAAGCTTCGGTGCACCCGGCTAGTTGTATAACCCAAATCATGTAGTACGGATTCCCGTTAAACCCATATGCAAATTCCTCTATTGAGGTCATGCAACAGGCCAATGGGACGAACAACTTCTATCACGAAAGAGCACTAGCCACCCCGGAGTTCAATCAAGTTGTCAGTCCTGATGTTGATACCTTGTATTCGGCTGCTATTCTCGACTTGTCACATAATGATTTGATCCTTGAAATCCCCGAGGTAGATGACCAATACTACGTTTTCCCCATCTACGACGTGTAAGAAAGCCTGAAACTAAGCAATTACCTCTGAAACTCGAAAGGGGTACTAACTCTGTCGTGGCACCAGTTACGTTATGTTAATCTGGGAAGTAGTTCAAAGAGTAAAGCTGGAAAGTATCGTATCAGGTATACCTCCGATAAAACTCTGCAGCCAGGACTGGAACTTTGCAGTCATATCACGCGCAAGCGGGCATCGGACTTGAACTGCGATGGCCTCGAAGGAATTATCACTGCAGTCACTCCATATGGATCTTCACAGCCTCGATACGTCGTGACAGGGGCATCGGATGATCTCGACAAGATTCACGCCTTCCAAAATCAAAGCCAGATATACACCATCGCTAAATCCAAGGACGACAATGCCGACAAGAACGAGATCCCACGACTGACGAAGGCCCTTCTTAGCTCGTCACTTTCCTATGACATGGCCGTCAAAGTGATGCAGCTTACCGCACGAATTGCACCCTACAACCCTGCTCGGAATAGCAGTGACCAGGCCCGGGTAGATCGCAACCTGAAAGCTGCCGGTATCGACAACGGCAAGTACACGCATCAGCAAGGCCAGGATCTCCGGCGTTCTTTCAATGCAACCAAAGTACAGATGATCGTAGCTACAAAGAGCAAGAAGAATAGCATGGACCTGGGCAATAAATGGACTACCCTCCGATCCAGCGTTCAGGGAGACTTTGGCACAAATTACCCAGTCCGTCATGCTGTTGCTACGGCTGGTTATCTCCAATTGACTCAGTCCGAGTCTGTTTACTCGACCTACACGGGAGAATCTCCAGACTTAATGAGAATCAAGCCTACCTGTTTACATCGGATAGCAAGCCGCCACTGAAAGAGCTGGGCTTCTGGAGTTTGACAGCTTATAACGCGGAGCATTTCCTGATTGAGAATGACCAGAATGTCTACTCGCTTGGGGATCGTTCCAACCTGACATACAGCGATGGCACCTTGATCTATGGAAATGGCGAACATGAAGACACTGCTTTTCAGATTTTGGTTCAGCCAGCGAATGTTCGGCCACCCAAGAATTGGACTTCCAAGTAAGTGTGGAATAATTCGAAGACAGCAAATGATCAAATTCACAAAGAGCTGACCAATTTTCTAGCTGGCTTCCGGCTGCTGCGAATGGCGGAGACATGTCTCTTCTTTGTGAGTTGTCTTGCCAATGGGATATGAAGGCCACTGTTAGTGGATTGTTATAGTACGCTTTTACGCTCAAGAAGATGACCTAACAAATGGACGGTACAAAGCACCTTTGCTGCAGAAAGTGGACGCTATTTTTGGATAGAGGGTCAATCAGACTATTCTTCCTGACGCAACATTCCATGTCTGTCGCTGAAATGGACACTTGTGGCATAGAGAGGACAAGGATAGACATCGGATGGTAATGCATTTGGTCAATGTTTGGAATTTGATAAAGAGGGCTTGGAACTCTGTCGTTGAATAGATGCAGTTTATACAAATTGTGCAAATTGTGCATGGAAATGACCATCGCCGTCTGGCACGTGTTTACCCCGCGGTGTGCTCGTAAAGGAAGGCGTAAGATGCAATATGTAGACTTATATGGCAGGAGCGATGTATGCCGGATTAATATTAATCCTGACGACGCGTCCGCGGCCAATCAACGAGCGCGGGCTGCTATGTATGGGACGCGCCTCACGCCGTCACACCTCACCATTGACTGAATCCAATTTAAAGTCCACCATGGCAGAAAACGAGGAGATTGGGCTGGAAGAGGTACGTCTAGACAATCTATTGTGTGATTCTCGCTCTAACTGTGCTTGTAGCGTCTGAAATCTGCTCTTTGGTTGTCAATTGGTAAGATCGTGGACGAGGAAACCATCAAGCTAGGCGTCAATGCAACCCCTCAGTTTATTGGTGCCCTGACTGAGATGGTGTGGGCTCAAATCGGTGAGTCTTATTTATGCAGTTCAGATATAGTCCCAGTTCGGCCCTGTATAATTGCTATGCTTCAAGCTTGTTCCCACTCTCAATGTTGCCCAACTAACAACTCGCAGAGACCGTCAGCCAGGATCTCGAGTCATTCGCCAAGTGAGTGAAAATAAGAATTCATATTATCTGGACCCTGGACTCTACTGACCGGATTTTCTCTTCTAGACATGCTGGGCGCTCAACTGTGAACGTCTCAGATGTGATGTTGCTGGCTCGCCGCAATGAGGGACTGGAATCTATCCTCAAGGCCTTTGTCGAACAACAGCGTGAGGAGGCTTCCTGAATTTTGTCTTGACTCCCGAGTTTCTTGCAAGGCTGGTCCCAAGTCAATATCAAGATCACCAGACATCGCCCGTGCATTGCCCCGTTGGGAACTTCGGGCTCATCAATGGATCCCGAATGAGACTTCAGTCGTTCAGTCACGCATGATCTACTTCATAACATTTCCATAATGATCACCATGTTACTGTTATTCGCGGTGGCTCTGCCAAACTCGAATCGACCCGTCTCACGGTATGATGACACTCAGTGGCGCTTCGAGTGGTCTATATCCTGCTGTGTGTATTTTGTGTGAGCACCATTCAGTGGATGTTCAATGAGCCAGTCAGCAGTCACACGGGAGAGAAAATTAAGAAGCCTTCCTGGCAATATAGACCAATGTTTCAGAGATGGACCCTGTTCTTCGATATGGCAGCTATCTCCGCATTGGCTTCTTGTGAATCCTGGCGTACTGCATCAGTAACCCCAAGGTGTGCGATATCTTGTCGGGCAATCAAGCGAAACAGCAGGTACACTTTGGTGAAGTTGGGTTGAAATCTATCTTCTGGTGTTGTGATGCCAGCGTATCGGCCCCGTCCACGCACTTTTTTTGTTATTCACTGTTGTCAACGTCTACTTATTCTTGACATACTCTGCCTAGTTTATATCGGGGTTTCCCTGTTCATCGGCATGCTTAGGGATCGACATTGTACAATCCCATTACTATCGCATATTATGATATTTGTCAACTGAAATGATCCCAATTCAATCTGTCAAAAGAAGACGCCCAAGTCCTGTAGAATTTCAATTTCTAGTGTAATTCATGACTATTTAATGTCATATTGTATCTATTGGCGTACATCAGTAGTATGTCCTCGGACATACTCGCTCCAGCGAGTGATTTTATCCCTCCCCACCGCTTCTTTCTTCGGGCTGCTCCGTCATCGAGTCCCAAGCAGCATCATGGCACGCTGTCTCAAACTCTGTCTCCGAAATAATGACGATGGTGTTTAGGACGTGGCAAAATAATAATACTTTTGTTATCAATAAATTCTCTTCAAGTGCCCAGGTGTCTGAGCTAGTAAATTTATTCCTCACAATGAAGTCCCCTATCTAGATCTTACGATATCATGTTTATCATGTTTTGACTGATGTACCTCCTGGGTGTTTAAAAGTACTCTGAATCAGCGGATATTGTAGTTGGCACAGCTGGAGTGGAGACACTGTCTGGTGCCCTCGCTTCTATTCGCGTGAAAGTGGCAAATGTCATCTACTAGCCGTTTGCCTAAATGGGATAGGTTATTCAATGAAGTGACATCCAAGGAGATGAATCTATCAGGTCGTATGGGGGTATCACTTTCTGTTGATCGATGATACTTCGATTAAGGCTAGTGCAAGTATATACCGTACATTGAGCTCTCAAATTATGCCGTCATGGTGTATGGGGGGTCACTGTTTCAGATAAAGTGCTGTCAAGTGGTTTGCGCGGGGATGATGTTGCTGCCAAGGTACGCTTATACAGGATGAGAGATGTTCACATTATCGGAGTACCATGACTAGCATCGCGAAATTCATGCAGATGGGAAAGAAGAAGGTCCCTACTAGTGGTGCGAATAGTACTAGTATATTATGGCTAAATGGTATTGAGCGATTAGTAGGTGTCAAGTAGAAATTACACTGTAGCTTAATTATGTTTGACGTCAAACAACCCACACTATTTCTCCACAAATGGTCCAACAGCTAAAATGCGCCTTTATTTATTCCAATGATATTGAAGCTACAATCCAAGGATGCAATCCGACTAACTCGTAGCTATAAATGCTATAATTTGGAAGGGGGCAATATAAATAGATACACGGTTAGCAGAGTGCCATATTTAGCAGAACTACACATTGCCTCCAACCCTACCATGGGAAGAGGAGGCGAAGCGAGAGAAATAGAAGTATGGGTATGAGCGATGACGGATCTTCTGGAAGCTCTAGAGGTGGCGAGTTAGGAGCCGATGAGATGATGGATTTAGAGGCAACCAACTACACTACGATTAGGAATAAATAAATAAAAAGTGTCTGGAAAAGGTCTGTTGGTGAATACTATAAAGTTGTGAAGCTAGGTATTATTCTATGGAGGGATAATTATTGAGTAGAAAGGACCATTGAAACAGCAAGTCGTGGCATAATTATCCCTCGCACAAACATGATCACAGATTATCAGTTCATATTCCATCGATATAGCCTAGATAATCTCTAGCTAGCCTGTACTCCCCCACGCCCCAACCCCGGCATTTGAATTCAATGTGCTGCCCCTCACGTTTTATTCACATTTCTAGTACTTCGATCTTCGCCCTTGCCTACAGTTGATCAATCTGGAGGTGAGTGACAGACTGACGGCACTTGAAAGGCAGAAAAGTAGTTGCCTCATCGACACATTGACCAACACATACACATACACTTCTGCTGTACTACTGTATACATATTCACGGTCATCTTTGAAAATCGCCTGAAAATAGACGTGGCGCAGCCAGTGGGGGCCAAACTGTGGCTGGGGAAGCTCTCGAAAATGGCAAAAATTGACCAAAATGAATTATTGAACTTTCTTTTTTTGCAGCGAATTTCCAATTTTCCCGGTCTTCACATGCAGTGGCGGGTCATCCATCCAATCAAACTTCATAAAATTGCTTAAGTGGAGTCAAGTGATGTCAAAAGCAGCCAGTGGAACCATGGCGTGGCCAGCCACGTCGACCAAATCAACCAAGGGTCATCTTGTCTTCATCCACAGATTCCCCACTGATCTTCGACTATTGCGTCGACATCTTGGAGTTCCTCTTATAACCCGCCCTGAATCCTGTTGCCTTCTCTTCGACCTTTTTTAACCTTATTGTACCCGCTAGTCAGACCCTTAAACAACTCAGCCACAGCAAAAAAAAAAAAAAAACCAAAAACCTCCATCATGGGTATTGGGGGTGTGATTTTACGTTTCTGCAGTCTCGCTATACGCGTGTTGCAGTTTCTAGCCTCAGCCGTCATTCTCGGTATATTCTCCTATTACCTCGCCATCCTCGCTCGTCATGATCAGACCATCGCCACATGGCTCAAGGCCGTCGAAGGTCTATCAGGTGCTGCGACTTTATACGGCCTGCTAGGCATAATCTTCGTTTGCTGTCTTGGAGGTATATCTTTCTTCGCCTTTTTGGGTGTCGTTCTCGATGTCTGCTTTACCGGTGCTATGATCGCCATCGCCATCCTCACTCGTCGGGGTGTTGACCAGTGCACTGGAACCGTGAACACCCCCATCGGTGAAGGAAATGCATCGGATGACTCCCCAGCTCAGCTGTCCTACGGTATGGCCTGCAAGTTGGAGAAGGTCACGTTCGCAGTATCTATCATTGGAATGTGAGTACCATAATTTACACCCCCAAAATATATCACGACAACACTTGAACATGACTAACTTGACTAATAGCTTCCTATTCCTCATCTCCATCCTTTTCCAAGTCTTGCTCGCCCGTCACCACAAACGCGAGAAGCGCTTCGGCCCCTCCCCCGCAAACGGCTACACTTCCGGTAGCCGTCGTCGCTGGTGGCGCCGCAACAAGTCCCCCGCCGACTCGGCCACTGACGCTCTACCTGGTCACCCCACCCCCGGTGAGGTTGAGATGGACGGCGAGACCAGGAACGAGAAAAATTGGTTCGGTTCCTGGGGTCGCAAGAACAACAACACCGCTGCCCCTGTCGCTAATGGCTCCGGTGCTGTCCAGAACGGTTACGGTTACGGCAACTCTGCCTATACTGGCAACATTTAAATAATGTGATGTCAAATGACATCGCTACTCTCATTTTGGTGTGATTGGTCATCTTGACTGGTCGATGATTGTATGAACATCTGTCGCTTTGTGCTGTGATACCATGTACGTAATAAGACTGGCGATTATGCTTCACGCCAAAGTCATTTAGCTTAGGATTAAATTAGTTGGCTGGTTAGGATCCAGATAGGATATAATAAGATTCATTTGTTGAAGAAAGTTCTATATTGTTTATTTATAGTCGCTGAGCATGTTGTGGCTGGGAGGCTTATAAGAAAGTTTGAATTGTTCCTGAGACTAGAAAGTACAATAACCCCTTCCGCATCCGTCGAAACATGACCAGAAACTCCGAGAGACGCCAACCAATCAAGAAGAATAGGAATATAGATAAACATAGAGACATCAGCATCGACATTAACATTACTCGGTCATAAACTGATCAAGGAACCGCAGGGCGCCAGACACTTGGAATTAATACATTTCGAAAAGGCGGGGTGTGAAGAACCGACTCAGTCGTGTGAGGTTGAAATGGAAGACGTGAAGATCTACCAGCCCTGAGTAGCGACGATAGTTCCGAAGCGGCAGACAGTGCCAGCAGCAACGAGACCCATATAGACAGGCTGGCTGTTGGAGCACATGGCCCAGCTTTGTCCATCAGGGGCACACAGGATTTCGCCAGAGGTGCAGTGCCAGCCGCCAACGTAAGCAGAGAAGGCGTTGTTGGTGGAGGCTTCCTTGGACTGAGTGTTCTGGCTTGACAGGACGCGAGGGTCAGCAGAGGGAGTACCGAAGGCAGAAGCAATCTTGGACATCGACTGAGAGTTGCCGTCGGTGGCAGTGGTAGTGGTGCTGCGGGTGGAGTTGCTGTTCTTGGAAGCGTTGTTTTTGGAATCAGTCTTCTCGGAGTCCTTCTTGTCGGAATCAGTCTTCTCGGAGCCCTTCTTGTCGGAATCAGTCTTCTCAGAGTCCTTCTTGTCGGAGGAACCACTGTCATCACTGTTGAGGAAGGGGGCCTGGCTCTCGCACTTGTAACCCTTGCCTTCAGCCTTGCCAATGACGTTGTCACCGGGCTTGGGGAAGTTGACGGCCTCGCCCTCAATGGTAACACACTTGCCGGCCTGGTCGACGTTGGCGACGAAGAGCTCAGGGAGGCTGTCGAATGCGGCGGTCTTCATGGCACCCATTGAGTCGCGCTGAGCGTGCTCGTGAGCCATCTCAGAGGGCTTCTCTTGCATGTGATCATGAGCAGGGGCAGGAGCCGCTGCCTCCTTCATGGGAGGGTGGTTGGCGGGATGGGGTTGGTTAGGGTGATTGACGAGGTGTGTCTCCTCAACACCGTGCTTCTTAGCATCATCTTGAGCAGGCACTTGCTTGCCCTTGGAGCCGCCGCCAATTGTGACCATGGCGCAGTTCATGTACATCTCACGGTTGCCAACTTTGTTGAACCAGGTCCAGGCCAGGAGAGCCTCGCCGTCAGGAGCATCAGCGGGGATGGTGAAGTCGTACTTCTTGGCGATGGGGCAGGATCCAAGCATGGACTCAATGACCTTGAAAGTTTCACCCTGATCGTAGGTCAGGGCCAATTGACATGAGCCACCGTCGTGAGTAGCACTGCCATCCAGCTCCATGGTATACTTCGAGCCCTGCTTGTAGGTAGCTTGGGATTCGAAGTCATCCTTGGCGTAGCCCTTGCAAGGATAATCTTTGCCAGAGGACTGAAGAGGGTTGGTGTAGGAATAGTCCTTCTGGCCCTTGGAGTCCTTGTTGAGAGGACTGCGGATGGGATAGGGCTTAGCCATCTGCATGTGAGCAGAGGCCGAACCGGCCAACAAACTGGCGAGGAGAGCAAGACCCTTCATATTGAATATAGTCTGTATTCGTTAGAATGTGTTTAATGCATGTATTTCCATGGAGATACTCACAGTATGTAGTAAACGGGGTATCAATCAGAAGAATAAGAAGAGGGTCAACAGTCTGTTAGGCTCACAACCACCAGGGTTACTTTTGTCCAGAACCAGAAAGATTGAGGAACGAGAAAGGTTGGTCAGAAATGACGAGCTCGAGCTATAATAAATACCTGAAGTCTGTCCAACATTCTCCAGTGTTGTTTAGAGGAATGGCGGATGCCATCAACTCGCGGCTCAAGCCCAAGCGACGAGTTGCGAGCCAGCAACGCGAGGAATGTTGGAGCCATCGCAGTTGCCATTGAGATGATGTACTCCCAGGGATATCAATCACAGTAACATAGTGAGAGAGTAGTCATTTACCATCATGGATTTAGTGAGACGATGTTAAGAATCGAGCAAGTGCAATCTTGTTGTGCAATTGACAGCATCAACTCGCATGTAGTCCATCCTTGCTGCTCGGATGCTTTCACTCGAACCATATTCACCCCCTTCCCACATGAACAACACAGCAAACTCAGAAGCCACCAGGGGTAAAACTCCATTCCAGACCGAAATTAATCTCCGCAAGCCAAGTTGCATGGGGGGAATTCGGTGATGTCAGTTGCAGAAACGCGCACTATATGCAGACAGGAGACGACTATAGTGCAGAATCTTCTACCTTTACCTGTCGCGTCCATTCCTCTTGTAATTCAAGCACTGCCATGATAACGTGGCCCTGAATAAAACCGGTTTTGTGTGGATCTGGTCTGCGAAATGGCTCATGGAGGCTCCTGGGACTGTTGATTCTACCCCTGGTTTCCCCTTCATACCCAGAGAGCAGTGGAACTGTATATGGAGGTCTGTGCATGCAGTTGGCTGTACTTGTAGTGCAGAGTCTCGAATCTACAAGGAAGTCAGGGTATAATCACGAGCTTGATTATCACATCTGATTGTGATATAGTCCTGGTAGTAACAGGGAAGATTGAGATATCAATTGTATATTTCAATATGACCATCATTCAAATCTAACCTGAAGCACCTTCAAGTTACTGCGACCCATTAACTATTAGACAAGGTTTCACATAGTCATATATATGTATGTTGGTCAGTTGGAATATCGATCATCTTCTAACCATGATACTCTAGTAGGTAGACTCTACTACATAATGTAATATTAATTTTACTATTCATCAAGTAGTTAATTGATAAGTTAGTATCTTGACGTCACGCGACTTTTTTTAGTTCCGCGGCAACACGTCGCTTGGATGATTTCCTCCCGCTTGAACTCTTAAACTCTTCCCAGGAAGAGTGAACGAACACTTCCAACTCGACTTCATCCCAATTTTCAACCCTCACAGGAGGCTCGCTGGATGTGTCAGTCATTTCGACTGCCGCGTGCCCTACCTGTCCAGCATGCCGGCTTCAAGTTGAGGTTCAAGCTTGGCCTCGGATGTCGCCACTCATCATCGCTGAATCTCCCCGATCGATCGAAATCGCTTGTCGTGGCGAACGTCAGATCGCTTGCTCCGGTTCGAGACCATCGTCATATCAATGGTCCGGTTTTATTATCTCCTTACTCCTTCAATTGTCGCTCAATTCCCCTTCGCTCTACATCCAACATTGTCGCATCGCGTCGCGACTTTACTCGGCTCCACACTCAACACATCGATAGCTCAATGACCGGGGCAGACGAGAACATGGCGACAAACATACTAGATACGGATGCGAAGCCCGCAGACATCCTAAATGGGGACGCGAAACTGCCTGCTGGTCAGGCAGAGGGTTCATTGGATCCGGAGTCCGATGAAGATGTTCCTGTCGAGGCGGACGAGCTCAAAGATGCTCTGGGGCGCCCACCACCCGTGAACAGCAGCTACCTCCCTTTACCTTGGAAAGGACGACTTGGATATGTAAGTTTGCCGTTGGAAAAATCCAACTGTTCGCGAATCATTCTCATTTTGATACTCATAGGCCTGTTTGAACACCTACCTGCGATATTCCACCCCTCCCGTCTTTTGTTCTCGAACTTGTCGTATCGCGTCAATTCTTGAGAATAGACACCCTCTTCAAAATCCTGATGAGCCTCCCCATCCTACAAAGAACCGTCCTGATCGAGATCAGCCAGCAGACATCGCACGGGGTCAAGCCTTTGTCGAGTCCCTAGGATTGGCTAATGCTGGCGACTTGGTGAAGCTCATCCGATGGAATGATAAGTATGGCATTAAGTTCATGCGACTCAGTAGCGAAATGTTCCCATTTGCTAGTCATAAAGAGTACGGCTATAAGTTGACGCCGTTCGCCTCCGAGGTCTTAGGCGAGGCAGGTCAAGTAGTAGCAGAGCTCGGTCATCGAGTATCTGTCCATCCTGGCCAGTTCACGCAATTAGGCTCTCCCAAAAGGGAAGTGGTTGAGAGCTCCTATCGTGATTTGGAATATCATTCTGAGCTGTTGCAGCTACTCAAGCTGCCACCTCAGCAAGATCGCGACGCCATTATGATTTTACACATGGGTGGAGTATTTGGAGACAAGGCTGCTACCCTGGATCGATTCCGCGAGAATTACGCTGTCCTGTCTGAGGATATCAAGAACAGACTAGTCCTCGAGAACGATGATGTCAGCTGGACTGTACATGATCTCTTGCCGATTTGCGAGGAATTGAATATCCCTCTCGTCCTCGATTACCATCACCATAATATTCTTTTTGATGCGAACGAGGTCCGCGAAGGTACGCAAGACATCATAGCTCTTTACGACCGCATCGCCGCCACATGGTCTCGCAAGAACATCACGCAGAAGATGCACTATTCAGAGCAAACAGCGGCAGCCATTACACCCCGTCAGCGTCGCAAACATAGTGACCGAGTGGCAACCCTGCCACCATGCAACCCAACCATGGATCTTATGATCGAGGCCAAAGACAAAGAACAAGCCGTCTTTGAGCTGATGAGAACATTCAAACTCCCTGGCTACGATCTTTTCAACGACTTAATTCCTTATACCCGAACAGATGAGAATAAACCTTTCAAGCCTCCCAAGAAGACGAAGAAGAATGGTGGATTCGTTGACCTAGAGGGATCTGTCCCTCCCCCTCGTACCATACCCGATGACGAGGTGGGCATGGGTGGCCCAGAGAGGAGAGTCTACTGGCCACCTGGCATGGAAGAATGGCTTCGACCGGCAAAGAAAATCGTTAAGCCCAAGGCTGCACCTAGCCCAGCCAAGAAAATCAAGGCGGAGCCTGCTGCTACAGATATCTCACCAGAGACACCAGCGAAGAAACCCGCTCGTACCACGAAACGAACTCCAACATCAGCCAAGCCACGCACTAAACGGAAAGCAGAGGAGATAGAGTCTACTCCAGAATCAGAACTCAGCAGTCTATCCGTGGAGCAGGACAAGGTCACTACGAAAATTACGACGTCTCGGCGGAGCAGCCGGGCAAAGAAGGTCAACTACACCGAAGAATAACCTGGCTTAACTTCTGATAACTGTATAACCACGAATCTTGTACGATATATTGCTATAGATACCAAGACCAATTATTCAATCTCATGACTCAATCATCGGGCCAAATTGCTCTAATTTCCAAGTATTTACTATTGCCTACATACCGGATTTCCCTTTCCGTTCCGGTTCAGTGCTCAGTAAACATCGTTTGTTCTCATTGAAGAGTCCCGAGTACGTTTCTGACCTCGTTTAGCGGATCAGCATGTGACTGATCGGAGCCTCCCACCTTCTCTCTGTATATGGAGACATCGGAACGATCGAAGCCTCACTCGCCAGTCCAGCGAAGAGCGTTATCAATTCGAGTAGCCAGCTAGAATCTAAGCAATGTCGACAGACGGCAGTTTCAAATTTGTACGCTTGGCAATGTCGACAGCGGCTTCATCGGAGCGTCTAGCAATGTAGACAGAGGGAGGCTCATTGATACGCTTCGTAATATCAACGGAGGGCTCATTGGCACGTTTAGCAATGTCAATAGAAGCCTCGGAATCGACAACCGCCACTGGGGTTGCCGAGACGGCCACTGCTATAGCAAGAAGAAGTGTGCGGACTTTCATTCTATGTTTGAGAAGATCATTAGCAACTTTGGGATCGCTTGAGCATATAAGCACCTAGGTGTTCTTACGTCGAGGGTGAAGCGGTATCTGGATGATCCTGGTACTTAGTAGTCTTAAACGGTAATGGGCAATGGATAGTGATGATGATATCTGGTCGAAACTTCAACTTGCGGGCATGGAAGTCAACAATTTATAGATTGACGGACATACCTACTACACTGGAGTAATGATACCTTATTTACTAGCGTTAGGTATCAAGGTAGTACTCGTACATTAGTATATCGCCGACCCTTCTAGTGCGAGACTATGCCAGCCTCGTTTCGGATCTTACGCCAGTCACAATGAAGCCCTTTTGTCGCAAACACTTCTTTGCCCTATCCAGTTGTGTTTTATCTTGGACAGACAGAGCGCGAACATACTTGTCGCAATGCAGAGGCTATTCGGAGTTGGGTCAAGGCTCATGGGGATCGCCATGGACGTATAGAACCTCATTAGATTATTATAGTGTTATCTGGATTGTCCTTTTTGCTATTCAAATTGTATATACTTATACAAGTAGCTCGGAGTTGAATCAATATGATGTAAACCTCAAGTATAAACAGCTAGGTAGTAGTTGAATATCCGGTTTCTCGAAATTTATCCAGTCTATCACGTATAGTTCGCACTGTTTACATGACCAGATCATTCCACTTTTCTTTTGACCAGACGTGGGAATGTCAGCTGAATACTCCTAGTGAGTTAGTAATATTGCTATCTACATACACTCGTGTAATATTTTACTACTTTATCTTATTTAATAATTACCTATATAATGTATCGAGTCATGTGTGTCGTCATGAGGGACTAACCGGGCTAATCTGATCTCTCGTTGATCCACTCTGCTTCGCCGTTTCAACTTCTCTCCCCTTCAACTTCCTCTCCCTTCAACTTCTTTGCGACACCTCATTGCGTCTTCAGTGTGTATATCGGCTGAGAATTATAGCTGAAAGGCTAGTCTGACCTTTTCTGTCGACCACAGATTTATTCTTATTCGATCAGTCGTAGGGCTGAACCTCCCCCACCTACTTGGCCATCATCAACCCGTCCTTGGACGATTCGAGACCCTGGCTCCCAAACGATTCCGCTGGCAAAATTTCCATTTCAAGCCTTCGATTCTAAGACGACTGCCTTCAACCGGCCTTCAACCTGCCCTGTCATCACTCTTTCGCCGCAACAACAGACCCAGCAAGCTATCAACTTTCCTCCGTGTCCTTGTCGGCCCGCTTAGGACTCGCCGTGCACAGAATCACCTGTGGAACCTCCGACACGAATCCCTCCCCGCACTTCGACACCGTGCACAGTCTCGAATATATCGTGCAATTGTAAACCGCCAGGCACGACTTGCGGCACGCAATCGCCGATTCGGTGGCGGCTTCGTTGCCTATCTTCTTGGCCCAAGGCGTCGACTGCGGGGTGGGAAATCAGGTCTTGGGATCTGGGCGCGCCCTCTCACAACACGGCCAAGGGCAATCAGGGGTCCCACAGAAGGGCCAAGCGATGCTGCAAGAGGCCCGATGGCGCAGTCTGGGCTCTCCTCAACATGGGGTTTAGGAAGCAATGATGGCGCCGCCCCTGGAAGCCGTCGCAAGAAGGCCTACGAATGGCTGAAGGCTGCCAACGAACTTGGTCAGGCATATACCTCTCGATGGACTGGCCAAAGGAGTGATACTCAAGAAGATTATTACCACACCCCTGGTGCTTTTCCCGATGTTGAGATTGCACGATCTGGTGAGGAAGAGATGGTGCTCTTCCCGAGCTATGGACGAAAATTACCAGAAAAGAAGCCGGATGAGTCTAAGATGCGCCCGCGACGCGATTCGTGGACCGAAACTATCGACGAATATCGGGGTGTCTCTGAGGAAAGTGACCGGTTCGACACCGGCTGGCCTAACCCGGATCTCGAAAATGCCGTCGTTGACGTAGATGTGCGCGGATGGATTTATGCTCCAAACCGGGGCCCCATGAATCGCAAACATCGCTTGATGGTCAAGTTGGCTCGAACACTCAGCGGGATTTCTGCTCCCTCGGGGACTGCCAATGAAGATAGTCCTGAGCCTTTCCCCGCGAAAGGCGAAGACGAGTATGTGGACAAGCAGATGCAAAATTTGGTCGATACAGCAGAGCGAGATGCCGACCAAGCTTGGAAGAGCTCCCATCCCCATACTGAACGAGCTCGAGATGGTCTGAAGGAAGCTGCGCAGCTGACCAAAGATGAGATATCGATGGCCAATGCTCACTTGATGGAAAGACTTCGACCCTTCTTAACAAACCCAGTTGCCGGGATGCCTGTGACGATATTCTTCTTTGATGAGAACCAGAGCGAGTCTCGTAACCTCATGACGGATGAGTCTGGCCATTTCAATGTGCGAGCCCCTTTGCCATTCATACCAACTCACGTGCGAGTGCTTGCGTCTGAAGATTTATCGGCTGCAAAACCCATCGAGATTATCGAACCTTCTGGTGTCAGTCTCATCAGTGACATTGATGATACGGTGAAGCACTCTGCCATCGCCAGTGGTGCTAAGGAGATGTTTAGAAACACTTTCGTCCGCGAGCTAGCGGAATTGCAGGTCAATGGAGTCAGTGAATGGTACACTCAGGTTGCCAAACTTGGAGTGGAAATGCATTATGTGTCTAATGCCCCATGGCAACTATATCCTTTGCTTGAGAGATACTTCAAAATGGCCGGACTACCGCCAGGTTCTTTCCATCTCAAGCAATACTCCGGTATGCTGCAGGGTATCTTTGAGCCTACAGCCGAGAGAAAACGAGGTTCATTGGAGCAGATCCTAGGGGATTTCCCCGATCGCAAATTCATTCTCGTCGGCGACAGCGGAGAAGCCGATTTGGAGGTCTATACTGATATTGTCCTTGCAAACCCCAACAGAATCCTAGGTATATTTATCCGGGATGTGACCACTCCAGAAACCAAACCATTCTTCGAACAATCTACCAGCAATCCAGAAGCAGCTGCAGCTCCAGCGCGAAATCGCAGTACCCCACAGCTTGTGGACCAGTCCGATTCTGCTGCTAAAAGACCTGCGTTGCCACCACGTCGAAATATTGAGCAGCCAGCAGATGCAAAAAGTCTGGACAATGGGGACCTGATCGATTTAAGGGATGACGAAGAAGATCAAAAGACGCAGAATCTGGATGCTGCTAAGGCGCCTGCGAAGCCGCGTCTTCCCCCCACGAAACCCTCCAAGCCGTCCTCGTTACGGACGGCATCAGGCGCTCCTGATACCCTTGAGCCCTCGGCAAGCAATTCCAGAACACTTTCGCAGGACGCTATTCGTCGCAAGCCAGTGCCTCCCCTGCCACCTCGCCGAGGCTCGCCGGCCAAGACAGACTCCTTGATTGATATGGATCCATCGCCGTCTATCTCCCGCACCCAGACTGAGCCGGTCGTGGAAGGCAACAAAGAGACCACGGGTACCTCGTCACGAAACAAGGCTCCGCCGCCAGTACCTCCTCCTCGGCGTACGAATACCGCAGCGTCCACGGCGAGCTCTACGCCTACATCTACCAATATGAGCTCATCCCGGCCAGAACAAATACCAGCGGCAAAGGCATCATATCCAACAGCGGCAGCTCAAGCAGCTCTCCAGTATGCCACTGAGCGGCTCAATCTTTCATCATCTCCATTACCAAACCCTGGATTACGACCGACGGCATCTAACCAATCTCTGGGAAGGTCGAGCACCAACGGATCTTACAAGACAACTGAATCAGGCATGCCACCTGCCCCCCTCCCTAACAAACGCGAAGAACTTTGGCGACGTCGCTGGGAGCGGGCGAGTGGAATTCTTGAAGACCATGGGGTTGTACTGGGTAGCTGGCGGGTCGGCAGTGATGCACAACCTGTTTGTATGTGGTTGATTGAAGAGCAGTTTAAACAGCTACAAAAGAAACAAAAGAATTGAAGAGTGGACAGCGCTGGACGCTGAACTCCGGCATTGGGCATCTACACGTCATGAGAATAGTATCTGTACATATGCATATAGTTAACATACACTATCTGTATATTCAATCAGTTCTTCGCATTCCAAATTAGTGTAATAATATAATCATACTAATGTATACTTTGTATTTTGTATACACCTTAGTATTGTAGAATGTGATCTTCAACCTCGGTCGAGGCTAGATTTGGCCCTGGTCGATCGTAGTGGGTCAAAACTTGGAAGATGACAATTTCTCGTCTTTTCATTCGCACAGCTTCAAATGGGCCCATCTTTTTTAGTTCTGCAACGTCGAGGATGGGCCGAGGTCATTCATTCATTCACGGCTGATTTTGTGGTTGATTCAAACTGCTGAACTGCTAGTATTGGACTGGTTTTATAATTTAATTATTCTTGTATTTTATTATATTGGACAATACTGATTCTTGCAGAAATCAGCTAGAAACTAAATAGATTCAGCTTTGTACTGGTAATTAGTATTATAATCTGTCTATTAATCAATCAAGAACTGCTCAACTTCCTCGGTTCACACGTCCACCTCGGCTGAACATCGCCGCGACTTTCATTGGCCTGCATGAAATCCGGGGAACTTACATTTACGCATCAGTCCCACCTCCACTTTTCCACTCTCCTTCTCTTCTCCCGCTCAAATCTCCTTTTACAAAATGCCTGAAGTCCTTACCCGTGCGGAGGTCGCTAAACACAACACAGAGGATTCCCTCTGGTGTATCATCGACCACCAGGTCTATGATCTCACCGATTTCCTCGATGCCCACCCCGGTGGAAGTGTCGTTCTGGCGCAGGTCGCCGGTCAAGATGCCACGGTCGATTTCTACAACCTGCACCGACAGGAGGTGTTAGAGAAATACCGGGAGCAACTTTGCATTGGTACCGTAGAGGGTGAAAAGCCCGAGGTCATCCAACCCAAGGCCGGGGCACTGAGCCCTGTCCCCTACGCGGAACCACTGTGGTTACGCCCACAGTTCAAGAGTCCTTATTTCAAGGAAAGTCACCGTCGTCTCCAGAAGGCTATTCGTGAATTTACCGATTTACACGTCACACCCGAAGCTCAGGAAAAGGAGAGAGATGGTACCTATATCAGTCAGGAGCTGATTAACAAGATGGCAGAGAACGGCGTGCTGGCTATGCGTTTGGGTCCTGGAAAGCACCTTCACGGAAAGACTTTACTGGGTGGTGCTGTTGATGGCAAGGAATTCGACTATCTTCATGATATGATTGTCACCCAAGAGTTGGTTCGTGCCAATGCCCGAGGTTTCCAAGATGGAAATATGGCTGGTATGGCGATCAGTCTGTCTGCTGTGAAGGAGTGGCTTCGTAACCCTGCCTTGAAGGAAAAGGTTACCGCCGAGGTCTTGTCCGGACAGAAGAAGATGTGTCTTGCTATCACTGAGGCTTTCGCTGGTAGTGATGTTGCTGGTCTCAAGACCACCGCTGAGAAGACTCCAGATGGCAAACACTACATTGTCAACGGTACCAAGTGAGTTTACATCCTATACCTTTTCCAAAGCCATGGCTAACAATATATGAAAGGAAATGGATCACAAATGGCATGTTTGCCGACTACTTCGTCACCGGCTGTAAGACCGAAAAAGGTTTCTCAGTGCTCTTGATTCCTCGTTGCGAGGGTATCGAAACAAAACAGATCAAGACATCTTACTCTACCGCCGCCGGAACTGCCTTCGTGCAATACGAGAATGTCAAGGTCCCCGTTGAGAACTTGCTAGGAGAAGAACACAAGGGCTTCATCGTGATCATGAGCAACTTCAATCACGAACGATTCATGATGGTGGCTGCCGTCGTCCGCATGTCCATGACCATCGTGGAGGAATGTCTGAAATGGTGTAACCAGCGCATCGTCTTCGGAAAGAAGCTCGTCGAGCAACCCGCTATTCGTCAGAAACTCGCTCGCATGATTTCCCTCACCGAGTCCTGCCAGGCCTGGCTCGAGTCGATCGCCTATCAAATGTGCAACATGTCCTACGCCGAACAGTCAGCACACCTAGGTGGTCCAATCGGTTTGCTCAAGTCCCACGCTACTCGATCCGCACAAGAGATTGCCGACCACTCCACAAACATCTTTGGTGGACGTGGTATTACCCAGACTGGAATGGGTAAGGTTATCGAGATGTTCCACCGCACATATAAATTTGATGCCATTCTTGGTGGCACTGAGGAGATTTTGGCCGATTTGGGAGTACGACAGGCCATGAAGAAGTTCCCCAAGTCGATGTTGTAGAGGCTGGTTTAGACATAGTATATTTGTGATTAGTATATCCCATTCAACCAATGCATTTTATTACCATTTCAATGATAATTTTGGTTTCCGATGCTGCTCATAACATTCTCACTCCGATATAACTTCATACACAAATATTAGCTCTCGAATCTTTGTAGAAACCGATTTCAATGTTCATATATGCACATCTGAACCGAATCTGCCTTGGGCACCAACTGCGGCGTCACCTTACGTCAGCTTCTTACATCAACTTAAATGCAGCCTCCAACCTCAAATTCATCTTCGATGCATCACCTCTGCTGCTGATACATATTATTTCTCCAAACATTCAAGAAGAAGAAACATCACTATGGTAGAGACAGAAACGCTTAGCTCCGAAAACATCCTCGACCTAGCTGTCAAAGCTCTAGGCGAAGGTCAACCGAGTCTCAAAACATCCTATGAAGCTATCGCGCTGATCGGGCATGCCTGTATGGTGGCTGTAGGCTTTAGGCTGGTGGGACTCGGAGAGGAACATAATCTAGGTGGGTTTCTCATCTCTACCACTATTTTTTTGCGACTTGCAGAATCATCGCTGACCATCCCAGATTCATCTACAGAAAGCCCCGCCCTCCCCGCAGAATGGAACACTAACGATGCCTTTTCCTTCCGCTACGCACACGAGCAATCGTCCATGCAATTCCTGCTCAAAGTGAGCCGACTCGGTAACAATGCTGTGGTGAATGCACTGGCTCTAGGCGATGACCGTACCAGCTCGTTCGATCTCTCCGTCAAAGACTATATTTCCGGATCTGCAGTTCCATTGTCAGCCACAGAGAACGTCACCAACGCCCTTCGAGATGTATTCATCTCTTCTGCCCGGTTAAATGATTTAATCGCATTGTTCAAAATCAATGTGATCCAGAGACTGGCTCCGGGGCTATACAAAGAAGGATACGAGGATACCAGCCGACAAACCCGCATCAGACCCGAGGAAAGACCACGACACGATCCCCTCCGTGATGACCCTCAACCTGCTCGTCCATACCCATATAATGACCCTCTCGCTTCCGGGCCTCGCATGCCAAACCCACCGGACTTTGAGCCGCCCGGATTCGAGGATGAATTCGAGATCCACCGACCACCCCGAGGATATCCCTCAGGTCTAGGCGCAGGGAGAAGTCCCTATAATATCGGAGATCGAGATCTATATCCACCAGGAATGGGCCCGCACGACCCTCTCCGAGGTCCAATGGGTCCTGGCTTTGGATCTGGCGGCGGTATGCACCCTACCTTTGATGATCCTCTGTTCGGTGGTCCTGGAGGTGGCAGTGGAGTGTATGACCCCCGTGCACCACCCGGTGCAAGATACGATCCTGTCGGCCCTGGAGACCCCCCTTTGGGCCGTAATCAAGGACCACGAGGGCCTTTTGGTCGGGGTGGTCCTGGCGGTGGTTTTGGTGGAGGTTTTAGTGGGGGATTCGGTGGGTTCGGAGGAGGCGACATCATCTAAGCTTCTTTTGCTGCTGACACGACTTGAATGAAATGATTGATGATTTTTATGATTGATTATATGAACAACATGTACTTTGGCCTGTATCAAAATGTATCTGCTAATGAATATGTAAATTAAACACAACTCGAAGCGATTATAAAGAATGATTTCCATATTCTCTCCCATCCTTCTACCTCCACTCCTGCAGGTCAGCAATTATCGCCTGGCAAAGTCACTTTCGGTTTCCAACCAAGTCCCAAAATTTTTCAAATTGGGATGAATCATGCGGACTTCCTCTATATTAGCTCCGAATCCCTCATCATGAAACCATCTAAACATGTATCCCATATCTTTCACCATAGCCATAAAAGCCGCGCAGAGGAATTGAAACGTAGTCGGAATCGATTTCCCAGTCTTCTCTTTAAAAATAGTCTCAAATTGAGAATATGTCAATTCGTCCCCAGCCAGAGACATCGCCTGTCCTTTATATTTTTCAGGGTTGAGAAAGACTTCCGCCGCTATAGTCCCGATATCACTAACCCCAATCATCTGCAAAGGAGCACCCTTCAAAGACATCCTGAACGAAGTAGTAAAGACCCTCCCAAAGAAATTCGACGAGAGGTTCTCATAAAACGCGACGGGTCGTAGAATCGTCCAGGCCATTTCGCCGTTTTTGGTTTTCTCAAGTAAATGTTTCTCAATGTGATGCTTGTTGATGAAATGCGGGATATCAGTTGGATTATTGATTGATTTTGCACCACCTCTATCAGCGGAACTATATACGAAGTGCTTAACGCCATATTTGAGAGCTTCGTCGATAAGATTCTTGCCCTGGGATTCTTCGGATGAGGTGTTTCCGATTGCAAGCTATTAAGTACGCATATTTAGAACTAGGGTCACATTTGATGATCTTCGAGGTTATAGCTACTTACCTGAACACTGAATACGCCGGAAATTGGAGCTGAGCTTAGACCTTGTGCCCTTTTGAAAAGCTCACCAGGATTGTCTAAATCTCCTTGGATAAGTTTCACGTTGGGAAACTTTTGGACCAACTTTTGTGCAGATGGAGATTGAGTATTGCGGGTCACGGCGAGAAGTTGAAAAGGGGAATTTTTCTGGATGAGGCTTTGGATCAGGGAGCTTCCCTGTTTTCCAGTGGCTCCTGTTATTAAAATGCTAGACATATTCCAAGCTTGTAGGGTTACTGTGACTTGGGGGTTGAGGGATCTGTAAGAACTGCATTTTGAGTAGACTGGGCAAACCTCTCATTTAAGTGAAATTCCTGAGTTGAGCAATATTCGAAACCGGTTTGCTGCTTCCTTGAATATCAGCGATATCTTGCATTCAAGCTGACCAACATTCAAACTCGCACTCCGAGTATACCGAGTTGTGGAGAGCTGACAGATCTCGGGGTTGAGGTCAAAGCCGGCTGACACACGCTGATAACAGCCACTTCAGCAGAGCATGTACCTCCCTTCGTAGATAACTGGGCTACAGCGAAACGTGACTAAGAATTATCAGTATCTTGATTTTATTTTATTCACTTCTGTTGTTATTCCAAGTACATGATAAATGTGACCAGTCCATCTTTCTAAGCGGACAATCCCTCCTCCTTCTCAATCTGCTCTCTGCTCAAGCACCACTTGTTCTGTAACGCAGGATCTAGACTCATTTGAATAACATCGGTGGACCACCACTCACCCCAGCTAGTCAGCATAATCTGCTGCGGGTTCTCGGGGAAATCATTGATGAACCATGCACGGAGAAGGTTTTGAGCACCTGGGTACGAATGTCAGTGGGATCTCGTCATTGGTACTTGGACTGGGGTTTCTCACCTTCAGGGATAGTCTTGGCATCTGGCATACTCATGGTCAATCCCATGTCTTTACCAGCAAGCTTTGTGTTTGGGATCAAGCCAGGTGAAACAGCTACAACTGTACACTCAGGCAGCTCACGTCGCCAGTAGTGTGCGCCCAGCAGCTGGACAAACTTGGAGGCACTGTACACGACTTTGTGGTCTGCTCCAGAGTTTGCTTTCAGGTCAACATCAAGGGTACCTAAATCAGCGAGTCAGTTGGTATCCTAGAAAAGCTTTTATCTTTCTGCCAACGATGACTTGTTACGCACTTGGGTCTTGGTTCCTGACAGATCGAATGGCTCCAGAAGATACCACGACGATCCTCGATTTGCAAGCTGCTAATGTCTCACGAAGCTGATGAGTGAGATAATGCTGGGCTTTGGATTGAATAGAGAATCAGTATTTATGTCAGATGTTTTTTTTCACACATGAAATGGCTTGGATTGTCACTTCTTACCTAGATGGTTCACGACGTACCCGGCGCACCACTGTGAGCCATGAGGACCAGGTCCTTCGGCACTAGCAACCATTCCTGCGCACAAGAAGAGATAATCCAGCTTATTAGGACCCAACTTAGTGAGAGCATTCTGTGCAAATAGCTGTACACTGCGCAGATCGGTGAAATCCACGGGAATAAGCGACAGTGTATGCTTGGAGGTATCAAATTTCAGCTCATCAAAAGCAGCCTGAGTTCTCGGAATGTCCCGAGCACCCAAGATAAAGTTGTAAGGCTCATTTTTCTCAAGCAGTTGTTTGATGACCTCGAATCCCTATTTCTTGATGTTAGCTGCCAAGGTAATTCATTCGTGATTGGAAAGCGGGATTGCGATATCATTACCAGGCCTGAGGAAGTACCCGTAGCGATCACATTCTTTGCGGTGGCAGACATCTTGACGGTGGACACAAGGACAATTGAGGATATTGTTTTTTTTTTTTTTAGATATATTCAGAATCAATCAATGAATTTAATGATTTCATTTATTTTGCGGTGAAGATGGACTGCCCCTCCATCCCCGCTGACAAAGCTGTTCAGCTGTTGACGTCATGTTTGTTCCACAGGTCTATAGATCTACTCCAAGTAATATAGTTACAAAATACCATATGTGGAATAAACATTGTAAATTAACCTTAGTTTGTATATTTATCTGATAATTGATATACTAATAGTATTTATCGTCATGTCAGAGTAGAATACAATCGCATATTCATAGTGTGGAAGTTCTACTGCGATTGGATCGGCATCGTGGGTATATGCTTGTTGAGAATTTTATCTTGAAGGTAAAGTACTAGTTTGCTTGAATGTTGCCCAATATTTAAAATTAGGTGATATTGTTGACTCAATCATAGTAGAACAGTACAACTCACTCGCGTAGTACTACCATCAATCAAGGTTGAGCTGACTCACATTAGTATGATGCCTTTTAAGAGCCACATACTATTCTCTAGTTACCAGTAGTACACTAATGCAGTGTAGCTATACTTGTTAACTATATTAGTATCCTAATTTTCTCATGGCTCATGGCATCTCAAAAAGACTTTGATCACTTAACCAGTATTAACATTTTATCCTACTAACCAATTCTAGCCAGCGTTGTGAAATCTCCGGAGCTTCCACCTGTTATCCGAGACTCCATATGGTATACATTTACTGTGCTGCGGGTAAGTACCTGCAAATTATATACTGTCAAAAACTTCAAAGCATCAGTACCTCTGGCTTCAAGTTGTCACTTTTATGCCTAGACAGTGATTACAATATATATATATACATATATATATATATACTATCGCCTACCATTAATATGGATAAAATATCAACTGATACTAGATACATGAATACTAGTATGCTGTACTATATTAAGTGAAGTGTGGCTAGTGTGGCTGACTGTGGCGGAACTCACCTCCAAACCTGACTTGAACCTCCCGCGCTTTCTCCCTTTCTTTCGTGTCTTCCCCCTCCAGCCCCCTCATCATCCCTTGAGTTGCTCTTGGGACTTGATTTCTTTACTTGAATTGCTTTGACCCTCACCCTATTCTTCTTATCCGTTACGACTCCCTCCACCTTTGATCGCTGCGCGAAAAAAAAATTCCGTGTTTTCTCACGAGACCGCCCCTCCAGCTGGCCCCTCACTCCTATTTCCTACGCCAGCTGTGCCCATCATGGATAACAACATGGAAATCGATACTGCTAGATCTCCCGAGCCACACCATCTGTCCCCGACCAGCGACCCGGGCTCCATACCCACTCTCGATGGCTGGATTGAGAGCTTGATGACGTGCAAGCAATTAGCGGAGGAGGATGTGCGGCGGCTGTGCGATCGGGTGCGTTGCCTCGCTGCATACTTTGCTTGATTTTGAATTGATGATTTATCTTTTTCCAACACAGGCTAGAGAAGTATTGCAAGAGGAATCCAACGTTCAGCCAGTGGTATGTCTCGTCATCCTTTGTCGCCGCCCCCCCCCACGCCGGTCGGGCTGCCCGTCAACAACTGACACTTTCCACCCCCATCAGAAATGCCCGGTGACAGTTTGCGGTGATATACACGGACAGTTCCACGATCTGATGGAGCTTTTCCGCATTGGCGGACCTAATCCTGACACAAACTACCTCTTCATGGGTGAGTCCTGTTCCGATTTCGGTCGGAGGTGGGGGTTTAAGAGGTTTACACGGTTGGGCAATCCTCGCTAACCGTCCGGATGTCTACTTCTTTTAGGTGATTATGTTGACCGAGGATATTACTCTGTTGAGACCGTGACTCTCCTAGTCTGCCTGAAGATTCGTTACCCCCAGCGTATTACCATCCTTCGTGGAAACCACGAATCCCGTCAGATCACCCAGGTCTACGGCTTCTACGACGAGTGCCTCCGCAAATATGGCAACGCCAACGTCTGGAAATATTTCACCGACCTTTTCGACTACCTCCCCCTCACTGCTCTCATTGAAAACCAGATCTTCTGTCTGCACGGTGGGCTGAGCCCGTCCATTGATACCCTCGACAACATTCGATCCCTGGATCGCATTCAAGAAGTCCCACACGAGGGACCCATGTGTGATTTGCTTTGGAGTGATCCAGATGATCGCTGTGGCTGGGGAATTTCTCCTCGCGGTGCGGGGTACACATTCGGACAGGATATCTCGGAAGCGTTCAACCACAACAACGGCTTGACTCTGGTTGCACGAGCACACCAACTGGTGATGGAGGGTTATAACTGGTCACAGGATCGAAACGTCGTTACCATTTTCTCGGGTATGATTACTTTTCTTGCGAACGTTCTGGCGAGGATAGCAAACTCTGACTTGACTTTTAGCGCCCAATTACTGCTACCGCTGCGGCAACCAGGCCGCCATTATGGAGATTGATGAGCATTTGAAATACACATTGTGAGCCCTCTCCCCCTTTGCACTTGCTTTCACATTGTTGAGCCTTGCTAACCCAACCTTTCACAGTCTACAATTTGACCCCTGCCCCCGAGCGGGCGAACCGATGGTATCGAGACGAACACCCGATTACTTCCTGTGATAGATTTCATCTTTTGTCCTTCAGAGGCTTCGGGGCCGGTGGAGGCAGGGGGCTGCGTACGAACGAGGCTCTCGCCTCCTTAATTTTTGTATGGTTCGATGCCTTGCCGTCTGTTGATACCAATCATGAAAATAAAAGACCCTTTGCGAGATTTAATTGTTTTTTTTCTCGGCCTTTCATTCGCCAGTACTTATCTGTAAAGGCCTAGAAAAATCACCAGATCGAAATTGATACAGCTTAGGAGGACTGGCTGTGTCAAGCCTGAGCTTGCGCTGAATCATAATATGCAGCGTGGACATGATCTAGAGAAGTTGAATGGATAATGGAATTCTCATAGGACGAAGAGTTGATAAGTCTTCATCTCTTGTATTTGCAGCGCACGCATGCAGCCAGCCTAGCTTACAACTTGTAGAGTACTAGCCGAACATAAGATTGATGAGCCCTAATAATTAGTAGTACTCACCAAGCACCCTGCATACCACTAATATACTCATTGAAGCTTCCAAGGTTGCGAGTGTGATGTTGGACTTGCCTTCAATACCATTAATACCCAGACAGACGGGCCCTATCAATATGCCGTGACTCACCTAGGTAAGTTACAAGTTTTCTATAAGAACTTCAACTTCACAAGTGGTAGGTCAGAAACTGCCATAAATATACATTACTAATATCGTTACATATCGTTTTTATAGTACAACGCTAATGTCAATGTATTCCCCCAATATTAACCGTCATAGTATGACGGCTCGCACTTTTGCAAGAACTACTTGCGACCTTCACTCCTCAAGCTTGACCCGAGTCGGGAAATTAGGCAAGGCGTGACCATTGCCTTCAACATCTTGGTTGTTCACACTCCCATCGAGAGGCGAGCTTTTATACTCATCACTCGTTCCACGGTAATGGCGTACAGCAGAGCTACCATTCGGCACCCAGAAGCGCTGGTCAACTCTGGTAACTAGAAAAAGAACGACAACAGACAGATCGAGTCCAAAATTGAAGACATAGAAACAGGCCTTATGGTCATATAAGGGAGGATTGGTGGCCGGGCGAGGAGGCATCCAATTCGTGGCAGCGCGGAACGAGGCACCCAGGCATAAGAGTATGGCAGCAGATAGGACGATGGCCCCTTTTGCTGCCCAGCTACCAGTGCCGAGATGCTCGACTTGCCTGCCACGGGAAAAGAAAAGAACAAGGGCTGTAATTGGGATCGGAAGAAAAGCGACGATGGCGAAATAGGTTACGCCGTATAGCTGGATGTCGCGGTCGATGCGCAAAGTGTTCGGGTTGAGGGTGTATGATGTCTGAATAACACATGTAATCACCATGATGATAGTCAGGACGACGAGGATATAGAGCGCCTTGAAAGCATATGACACAGCTGGTGACCAGCCGATGACCGGGAAAGCCGCACGAAGCATTCGTTGTGCGTAGAGAAGATTCAAAATGAAGAGAAGCAATATCCCCGCCGCGACAAAGATCTGAGCAGCTATCGCAACTCGCACATTATTGGGATAACAAGCCCACACGATTCGCATAATGTTTGCAATGACACGCGACATGCAGAAACCGAAGGTTACGGCGGATGGTATGAATTTGTGGCCTCGAGATAGATTGCGTCGGAAGATTACCATATGTGATATACCGAATGCCAGGAAGAGGACGAGAAAGACAGCGCAAATGGGGACATCGACGTGAACTGTTGGTCGGCCACCGAGGAGAGCAACACGAGGTGCATAAGGACCTCCCATTGTTGATGATCAAAGTAGGGATGTTGTAATACTAAGGTCGTTGTTGAATATATCGATATTGGCTTAGTCTTAGTCTTCGGGGAATCCACTTGCTAGGTCAGATCAAATGCAGGTTCTTGCAAAGTAAGTTCCTAGATATTAATCGAGAAGCATCCTGCGAGGGCCTTGCTATCTCTATATAGAGTCGTATCTCCTGACATTATAAACTCATCCTGGTTGTGGGTTAGTCCGAAAGCGACATGGGTGATCATTAACGGGGAACGCGTTCTGTAGTATCCGATCTAAAGGCCGAGACAGAACAGAACTTGTATTGACTGATACTGGCCAAGGGTCCATGCTGAAGAATGGAGCTGCGATCAGAAGGAGTTGAAGCAGGTTGGTTGGTTGATTGAGTTGATTGGAAGTTTTTGGCGCAAACGCAAATCGGCGAGTCGGCGAGAAACGCGCCGATGTGGTCCCGCGGAGGGCCGAAGGGCCGAGGCCGAAAGTTAGAAACGAGTACGAAGTATGAGAAGGTAGTATCTTGTAGAAATATAATAAGATTGGATTGATGGTGATGAATGCTATTGATATTGATATATTCATATATAAATGGACTGATGTTTAAGATCATAGTCAGTCATACTAGTAGCGTGATGTGATGCAGGTGGCTGATGATGTTCTTGCTATACCCGGTTAGCCCCATTTGGTAGAATAAGCTTGGACGATTTTCTCCTCATCTTGCCGATCCATTCCACACCTCTACACATCACAGTTCCTATTGACTTGATGTACCCATGATGTTTAAAGGATGCTCGCTTTGACTTTGCTTTTATTGTCCCTTCTCAGCGTGACCATCGCACAGTCTGACTCAGATGGGTTTCAATCTTATATCACAGTAAGAAAAGTATGCTCCGACCGCAAATGGCGAAATCTCTAACCAACTTCTAGCTTCCAGATGTGTGGGCTCCGAGATTCAATATCAAAAATCATGCCCCTGAACATGTGAGCCCGGGGTATTGGTTCGTCGCCCCATATGGACGAGTACTTCCCAAAAACCCGGTTACCGGGGCTCAGGTCTTTCACACGGGTCCGTATATTTTTGACCAGGACGGGGTATGCAATCTTTACCACGCCAAACAACGAATATAAGAGTTAATATGTAATAGACCTTGATATGGGCAGGTTCATCCATGTTCAAAAACCTCAATGCGTACGATTTCAAAGCCGTCCAGCTGGATGACCAGAGCCCTCGCCTGTCCCTGATCTTGGCACCAAGTGAAGATGCTCCGCATGGGCGGGCAGTTGTTTTGAATGAGAGATACGAGACGGAATTCGAGGTTTCTGGTGCAGAAGACCTTGAAGTGTTCGACATTCATGAGTTTAAGATCCTCCCCGGTGGCAAAAGGGCACTAGCATGCGCTCATTGGGCCAAGGAGATGAATCTTGAAGATCTTGGACGCCCAAACGAACAGTCGTTCTTTGAAGCGGCTGGATTCTACGAATTTGATATCGCCTCAGGTCAGAGATTGTTTTGGTGGGATTCATCCGCTCCGGGGAACATCGCCCTTCATGAATCTGTTATCCTTGACAATTCCACTATGCCGGAGGAATCACCGGGACACGATTACGTGCATATCAACTCGGTCGATAAAAACGATAATAGCGATTACCTGGTTTCAATGCGTTTCACTAACACTATCTATCTGATCTCTGGAAAAGACGGGTCCATCAAATGGCGTCTGGGCGGGCATGAGACCAACTTTGACCAGGATTTCACTTTTTCCAAACAGCACGATGCCCGTTTTCTGGAATCAAACGAGACTCACCACATCATATCATTCCTCAACAATGCTTCCGATGATAGGGAGAATTCAGAGGATGTGTCCTCGGTACTAATTGTGGCATTGGACACGAGTGTTTCCCCCAAGACCGCCAAGGTCATCCATCGTTATAACCGGCCTGATAACAAATTGAGTCGGCTGCGTGGAAGCGCTCAAAAGTTGCCAAATGGAAACGTCTTTGTAAGCTGGAGTGATAACGGATACATGTCCGAATTTTCATCTGAAGGCGACAACCTGATGGAAACCCAATTCATGACCACGGGGTTCTACAACTACCGAGCCTATAAATACGAGATTACTGGTCGGCCAGGTTATCCCCCGGTAGTCGTGGCGTCAGCTACTGGATCCGAGGAAAATGATCAAAGCACCACAATCTATTTTAGTTGGAATGGTGCGACTGATATTACATCCTGGAACCTATACGCTCAGGACGGTGAGAATCAACAACCTTACTTGATGGCGAATATCAAAAAGACAGGATTCGAAACGGTTCATATTGCCAAAGGTCATTTAGACTGGGTATCCGTTGAAGCTCTTGACCAGCAAGGTACTCCATTGGGCCGATCTGGGGTATCTCGAACTCAAAGGGATACAGCAGGCACTGAGGAAAAAGATCCCCAGCCTAAAATTGTTTCTGAAATTGAGTCACCGGATGATCAGACACGGCCAAATAACAGTTTCATGACATTTTCATCTTTGGTGTCATTACTGGGATTTGTGAGTCTGGTGGCTGTTGGGGTCCGCTTTCTCAGACCGTGGCTATGGCCTCGGATACACCTATTGATGTCTTATTTACTGCGATTTTTTTGAACGCGAATAGAGTTACCAAATCCTTCTATCGTTATGGGCTCGAGCCTTTTCTTTTTCCAAGAGCCGGGGCTGGGCTTGAGTGTCTAAAGCGAAGGTGGCAGTGTCGTATCTGCATTATCCTAATATTCGCTCTAGGGTAGTGCGAGTATTCATATCAATGTGCGAACGAGCAAGAGGGCCAACAGACGTGACAAACGCGGAACAAACTAGCATCAAAATCCGCATCATTTTCAAGTCAAACGGCACCGGCCACCCAGGTCTTATCTGATATGGAATTGGAGGTAAAAGCGCAATCCGGAAGCTTTGATAGTCAACCACAAGGAACGTGCAGGCATGGAGACACTGACTTGTCAGCTTGGACCTGTCAATGACATAGTTTTTATTCTACAGGAAAGACTTGGTTTGATTGTCTGTGGCAGTTGGGCTCTCCACCTCTTCCCCTATCGTCAGCCTGGCTTCCAATCGAGGGTTATAGTGACAAGCCCTCAAGTCCTCAAGTAGTACCTTTCGCCTATGTTAACCGGAATTGATGGATGTGGTGGCCGAGACAAACAAGAAAGAGAGTGCCAACTCCTTGGCTATTATCATACAGACTTCTACGGAGTATTCAATTGCGTGGAAATAACTCCGGAGCGAATCGATCGAAATGAACCATGGAACTGTCATCGGGTCCGAGCTCGGGCCTCCCCTGAGCCGCACGCTAACCGCCGGGTCTCCCCCCAACGGCGTGCTTGAATGACCCCACGTGCAGGCAATTGCAGGCTGCCAGAACCATGTGGCACCAGAGTGAGAAAGGCAGTGCATTTTCATGATTTGATGAGTATTTCACACTGTAATTGCAATTGGACCATAGAAAGCAAATGAGAGAAGACGAGGGAGAAGATATAGTCCGGCTTATGGGGTGTGATCTTCTTTCTACTTCCCTATTCCTGATGATAATTCAACCATCGTGAAGCATAGCAATACACTTACAATCCAGTCATATACCCTTCGCACTATTATTACTATTACTATATTGTTTTTACATTACGAATTCCAATGCGGAGCTCTTCACAGTGCTCCGTCCCCACTCCTCCCAGTGTCGCGGGATTTACTGATATGACATCCACGTCTCCGCCGCTATATTCGCCCAGCATGTCGAGTTACTTTGCGTCGACTACGAGTTCAGAAAGCCATATGCAGTCAATGACTACAGTAAGCAGTGTATCTTCTCCTCGTCCTCATACAAATCCTGTCATCGAAGCGGCCAAAGTACGTGCACGCGATGAGGCAGATACCAGGGCCCTCTTCCACCTTGCCCAACGAGCTTGTCGTATATACAACCCGGAAATCGAACCAGAGCATGAGACAACTTTTATGTGTGATTGTGCAGTCCACAAGTACTGGGAACGCAAACTAGATCGACTAGATGTCCAGGACCAGTGGTCAAGAGCAGTCATGTACCCCGGAGAGAAGGCATATCATGACTGCACCCGTCTCCGGTTCAAAAACCATAACCCATATTCCTTCAAGATCACATCACCTTTCAGTCTGGTAAATTTTCCATTGACAGGAATGGCAAAACCAGACCCATATTACCACCTTGAGTTCCTTGAACAAACTCGAGCTCAAGATTTGGCTCTTAATAAAATTGCCGAAGAAGCCATTGAAGCCCTGGAACCAGCTTTTAATATCTGGGACTTGGAACAGCTGGAGTCGCTGGTATCAAACATGTCGACAAATCGCCGATCATCTCTTACAAACGGCGGTGATATCGAGAGAGCCTCTAAACGAACCGGGTTCAAAAAAGCCTTCTCAATGAAGTCGTCAGATGAACGAACGGCAACGAAAATGAGAAAAAAGTTTGCCGGATCAACTGAGCTACGCGATGAAATTCTCGCGGAAGAGCAAGGTCGATGGCAAAATAGCACGGACAGACAGGTTGTGGCTACGTACCAAGAGAACATGGGTATATCTCAGCAAGTCGCCGAGCTACGAAAGCACCGGCCTGTACAGTATCTTCATCTCCTACGCGCGGGATACTTTGAGCCCATTATAACATCTTGGGATGGGCAGCCCCCTAGTTTACTTGGTTTTACCATCGACGCAGCGACTGGGTGGAGAGGATTTACACCAACATGGAGGGGATACAATAACATCGCCGAGGAGCGGCTCTACTGGGTCCTGCGTCATAGACATGGAAAAAGGCCAATTTCAAAGCTTCATTTCACCCAGGAATTTGACATGGCACAGTCACGTATGGCTGAAGCTGTCGAGCCTAGAGAGGCGCCAGAATCTTCAGACGAAATTCGAGCGGCTCGGGATTCTTCACCACGCTATACAAAACAAGTTCCGCCGATATTACGCGGAATAAGAACCCCAATATCATCGAGCGACGAGACAATGGTTCTTTTAGATACCTCTAGCTCGATGAATAACCCTCCAATGTCGCCGGAATATACCAAATATCTAATCACCTCGCACCATAAGGTTGACCAACCAAAAGGGAAAGGTGAGGATGTTTATGGACCTTGATTTTTTCATACCAGCAGCTAACAGATACCATAAGACGTTGCAAAGTCGATGATGAAGCGATTTGTCGAAGCGATGAGAAACTACGACGACAGCCCACGAGGCTATCCTCTTACAACATTCTCCCAGTCCGCAGAGTACATTAGTACTGTTCACGGCTGGGACATTGATGAAATCTGGCAAGAAATGAGGTTCATCGGACGATCTCAAGTTATGACCGGATGGCAGAAACTAAAAGAACTACATTTTCGCAAGCATTCTGCAACGGCAACTTATCACTCGAAATATGGGTGGCAAGCAGGAACACATACGCCGCGGTTAAGAGCCTTTGTGATCTTGAATGGAGAGCCAAACGACATTGATGAATTCGAACTAGAGCTTTTAGGGCTTCACTGGGTGTACGTCACGATACTACTAATCGGCACTGAAGGGTGTCTCAACCATCATCGCTCCGCAAACAGATTGAATCGAATGAGTGAAGTTAATAGCCGAGTGTCATTCGTCGCAGCCCAAGGGCACATCCCCGAGCGAATGATCACGCATGAAATACTCAAACGTCACCTTGGATACGATATTCCCATGTCTCGTTTCCACGAGCTGGAACGGCCAATACCCGCAGAATTACAATCGTCATTCCCAGCTCGGCATAGAAGAACTCTTTCATCTCCAGCAGATCTGGAGGATTTACCAGTGGAGCTACCATCTCCAGAAGAAACAATGAATTGGCAGTCTCAGCAACAAGCCATGTCAATACGAGGTCTGGCGGAACTTTCAAGCGAGCGAGAATTTGCCGAATTGCCTGCTTCAGATCGATGGCAGTCCCATCGGAATTTGCCAGATCATACCTCTTTTAGAGAGCCGCCACCTTCTTACTTGGAGAGTGTTTAGAATAAAGAAACTGAATTTGAAGATATAAGAGACATGATACTAAGAAATGAATTGCTTGGAAAGGGAAAGGCCTATGAAAGAGAAATATTCTTAGCCTTTTTCGCTAGTATCTCCTCCACCTCCTTCGCATGCTTGGAAAAGTTGTCTACAAGATTATCCCACATCTTGGGCTCATGTTCATGTCTCTTATCGCTCGACCATGCGTATTCCGTGATCGTAAATGGCCTACTCGATTCAAACATGAAGGCGATTGAGGCCTCAGAAATTTGCATAACAGGGGGTTGACTCTCGCTTGCTGCTTTGAATTCCTCGTATGCAACACCATGAGGAACCATGCCACACTCAAATGAAACACTACCGGGCTTGAAGTCGTCTGACCTACCACCGTATCCGCCGTAAATGAGTCCCATCAATTCGGAAGCCGCATTACGATGGTAGTAAGGAGGACGGTAGGTATCTATGAATTTGTTAACAAGGGCATTTATCAATGACAAATGATAAGAACTTACGAGAAGCAACATCCCATCGAGGTGAGAAAATAAGGAAATCGGCCAGTGGTGCCGTCAAATCTCGCGACTTGGCCGTGAGGACACAGAAGATCGAAGGATCAATATGATCCACAGAAATAGAGCCAACATTGACAAACTTTGTCAAATCATATTTATAAGGAACCTGAAAGCAATATTGTCAGATAGTGAGGAGAATCAGAGCGCAACGTGATAACTCACATAATTTCCATGCCATGCAACAACATCAAATGGATTATGGTTCTGAGTACTCTTGAAAAACTTCCCACCTAATTTATAAACAATCTCCCACGGCTCTTGAGCTATCTCATAATGAGCAGTCGGGCTCAAGAAATCCCGCGCATTTGCGAGTCCATTCGCACCCAAGGGACCCAATTCAGGAAGTTCGAAGCATGACCCCCAGACCTCAAGGATATAACCACGAGAGGGTCCATCTGGCAACTCAACTCGGAATCGGAGTCCACGCTGAATGACAACAATCTCTCCAGGTTGCACGTAAAGAGGGCCAAATTCAGTCTGGATGTCGAGAGCGCCCTGTTGAGGAACAATCAAGAATTCTCCATCGGAGTTAACAAAGGCCTTCTTTTTCATGCTCGTGTTCGCGACGTAGACGTGTGTAGCTAGACCCTCACGGAGAGTAGGTTCTCCTGACCCGGCAATAGTCTTGAGGCCCGATACAAAGTCGACTTCGTCAGAGGCTGGGATTTCAAATGGGTGCCATGCCAGTTGTGTAGGCGAGACATGAATTCTCGGGTTCAAAGGTAGGAAGTTAGACTCTGTATCCTTATTATCGGGAAGCTCGGTCTGCATATTCCGTCAGTAACTTGGATACTGCCTATGTTTGGAAGGGATCCATACAAATCCCTGATGAGCTACTGCAGGACGTGCACGATAAAGCCAGGCCTTTTTGTTGGCATGTCTCGGCGCAACAAAGGCAGTAGCAGTTAATTGTTCGGCGTAAAGTCCGAATCTGACATTACGAGGGTTATTCTGGCCCTGGGGAATAGTGCCGGGAACAGCTTCGGATACGAAGCTATTATTTGCAGCTATATCAGCATGTTGAATCGTCAGATGGAAGAAAAGGGAAAACCATACGCGTTTCCGAAACCAGATTGGTACTGAATCAGTAGTTAGCCAAGAGAATCGTTGGTACTAGGATAGGATTGACGTACTTCGTAAGGGTCATTGCGTCGTGTGTTGAAGGAGGGAGTTGCCCCATCCTTTTGGGTCTCTGCCCAGTGGAAGATCTTTTGATATTCTGTTGGGTCTGTCAAAGAGGCTGTTGAAGCCATTTTGAATAAGTTGGCACTGGTAGAATGCTGAATAGAAAATAGATAGGCACTTATAAACTAGTGTAGACTAGAAATCGTGAGGACACCCCGAGTCTTATAGTATGCGAGTAGTACTTATAACTAGACACGATCAGGCGCCCCAAGAGAGGTCTGTGGGGTCAGATATCATCAACTAATTAGTGTATATCTAAACAAGGCAAGATGAACAGCCGGAGTATTCCGTATAGCAGACATGATTCGTGCACCACCGAGAAAATAAATTAGTCTAGAAATTCGAAGTACATCGTCATGGCGGAGCTTCATCAGCTGAGTCCAAAAGGAGGACGTGGATGCGAATATTCGGGTATCTCGAAACAAAACCCCTTCATACTTAGACATCGGCATGTCGATAGAGGCTCGCTTTGCCGACCTCCCCGGGCAGTGGGACTCGATTCGTGCATCGCAGTGGAGTAATTGACTTGGGACCTTATTGACCGCCAGCAGTTGGCTTTGCGGGCGAAAGCGACCCCACATGAGTCAGGGCTGAGTAACGGCGATACGTGGGGGAGACGACAAGTTTTGGCTCTCTTTCTTCAACGCCTAATTTTTGTCATTGAGACTGGCAGTGGGTCGAGATGCCCCCGAGTCTCATTTTCAGCGGCCGGGAAGAGCGGCGCGGGAATAATTCATCTCTTGAACTGCCGAAGAGCCTGGAAAATGGACCCAAATGGAGTCGATCGTGAGGTATAATGGGATGGTCTCCAATCTAACCCAGCCTCGGGATATACAACTCGAATGAGGCCAGACACGTCACAAACGAACTCGGGACTGTGCCGGCGATCTACAGTAATGATTACGAAGGAAGAAAGATTCAGAGGGTTTTACTGGTATTCGAAATCCATCGATTGACTAGCCGAAGCTCAATATGCAAATGAACTGTAACTAGTGTTATGCTGCTTTTTAGTTAAGCAAACTAATACGACCAGCTGTCAAAGAAAAGACGATAGGCATATAAACGCCCGCCCCGGCTTCCCGTAGCAATTTCATATGTTCAACCCTACGGCGAGCAGCGAATTGTGTTTCATCGATCTCCTTGCACTCGCCGACGGGCCCAAAAGCGAATCGATTATTCGCTGACCAAGGAGCTTTGCCAGAGACAAAGCTGATCCATCTTTGTCGCATCTCTTTACCAACTGCAAACGCAGCAGGGTTGAATGATAGATCCACCCCGTCGAATAAGAAAAGTAGATCAACTGCATGATGAGATCGACTGGAGGCCTGCCATGGATTGGGTTGATCAACCACGTATTTGTAGACGCGTTTGTTAATAGCTTCTAGCTTTTCCGATATGACTTCCACTGGAAGCGCGTAGCGAGCGTCATTGACAAGATCCAAAGCACCTATTTTCGCAGCGGTTGGACGGTCGCCGGCTACCTGATACATATTGCGAAGTTTTTCGCCCCATTTTGCGTCTGCTTCAAACGCATTCGCAATGGTTTCTCCATCTAGCTGTTCGACGCCATTGCGCCATATAACCGACTACACAAAGTCAGCAAGCAGAATAAAGTAACAGAGGAGATGACGGTATACCTCATATTCAGTATCTCCAATAAGAAGTTCTTCGACCAGCTCTGGCCTTGTTTCCCAGTCTGCCAATTCAGGCTCTTCTTGAATCCACATAGTGTTGATGTTGCAGTCTTTTAGAGCTTGAATGAGAGTTTCGACGGACGAGGAACGAAGTGAAGACTGGCCCAGTCCCTTTAATCTTGCCTCGAGAGTCTGTATAAGGCCGTCGCCGCGCTCAGTTGGTAGTGGCGATGATAGGTATAAACTTCCTGATGCCAGAACTGCTCGTTTCACAGGTGGCCCTGTGATGAGATGCGCATGAGTGTATACAGCCCCGGCACTTTCGCCCGCTAATGTGATTTCATCCTGATGAAAAATTAATATTTGCAGAAGTGTGTAGAAGAGATGAATATACTGACAGGGTTACCACCGAATGATGCAATGTTCTTTCGTACCCAGTCAATTCCAAGTCGTTGATCTTTAAGCGCGAGATTCTTCTCTTTACCATCCCCGAAGCTGAAGATGTTGACTCGATAATTGATAGAAACAAAAACCATGGGGTTTCCCGCTTTGATAGAATCTGCTACGATCTTTGTAGGATCTGATCATAGACTTCTTTTTTAGAAAAGCTGAGGTATAAGATGCTGGGAGTTACTGACCGCAGATCTTAGACGCAGCTGAGCAGAAAGTGACAACCTGAGAGCCACCTGGAAATTTGTTAGAAATTGGCCAATACAAATAGAATGATTTGATCTACCGTGTATCCAAACCAGTACCGGAAGAGGTTCAGCAGACACTGAAACAGGTGGACTGGTGATTTCAAGATTCAGACACTCAAATTCATCTTCTGGCTCTACAGGGATGTCAAAATCCTTGGGAATACGAAGCAAATGGCGGACGTCGATGTCAACTTGAGGACATCTCGGGCTGCAAATACGATTAGCATCCAAAGATATCTGATCATATTGAGGTCAAGCTTACCCATATCTTGTTGCATCAACAACGGCACCTTCAAAATCTCCTACCGGCTCAGCCCGCTCAAAACGCGAAGGCACACTTGCATATTTGATTCCAAGGAACTGATGAATTTGTGTTCCTTGTTCCTCTCGCACAATTCCAGTGAAAGTGGCATTCAAGGACGGATGGTGCACGCTTGGGCCTGGCATTGTGAGTGTATGAAGATGTAGTATGTAGAAATGGAATCGAGATGAGATATGATGTTTACTACTTTTACCCCTCCAATGAAGAGAACCAGCAGCTAGAAAAATCGTCAGACAAACCACGGCTAATTTGGCCTCCCTCAACTCCCGAGCGATGCCCACTTTTGAAGCGCCAAAAAGTGACTGTTCCAATTTGATCGGCGTGGGGCTCTTGCGGGGACCCCACAAGATGGGTTGGATTCATTCCGAGGTTAAACAATATTGCGGATGATGAGTGTTTCGAGGTTGATTACAAATGATATGCTATATACTGATGTTTCTATGGACAGATGTTTACGTATATTTCACACTTCAACTTGAAGTTTTTGCATGAGTGGAGAATGCATCGCTTTAAATGAAACTTGAACTTGCGAGGAAAACCGCCATATACCCTCCAAGTCTAGAAGTTACTCAAGATGTGACTGATCCACATCCTCTGAGGACCTCGAATCGGGGTTATTCAAAACCCATCCTCCAATGAGCAACAAACAGGGTATGGCAGTCACCCCTGTTATTAAGCCCATAGCCCATCCCATTGTCCCCCAACCAGCGCTTTGACGGATGAAGCCTGCAAAGAATGGACCGATGAGACTCCCCAATGCAAAGCCCATGTTCGACAGGCCAAAAGCTAGGGCCATTGCACCACCTCGACCAAAAATATCCGGTGATTCGGTTTCTATTTGTTCGACGGCTTTAGTCACTTCCACAACTAGAGGAGTCATCACAACCGCCAAACAGAGACCAAGAAGAGCGAGTAGCGCACAAAGGAGGATCTTGTCATGCATGGTGTTTTCCGTGATGAGTCTCAGCAGAACAGCTATCGGGACTGAGGCGAAAAAGCCGGCAGCGACGATGTAACGAGGCGATTTGGGAAATCGATCGATGATAAACCCGGTGATGGGGTCGAGAAAATGTGGAATCATGAATGGAAGAAAAATCAATCCCTGTGCTGTTTGCTGCCATCCAAAAGTTTCTTCAACGAAAATGGGTAGAACACTGTCGAAAGAGGTCATGACGAGCGACATAACAAAGTAACCCCAGACAGCCACAACAAGACGATATGATTTCAGAAGAATTTTGACCCTGTCCAGAGGGCCCGGCGTCTTCTTGACCATCGTGGGAGTCTCTGGCGTTGAACTAACGGGAGCTGGCGGAGTGTCACTAGGCTCACTGTCTGAAGAGGAGCCCTTCTTTTCGTCATCTTGCTGATCAACAATTCTGTCTTCAGTCTTCTCTTGCTTGATCCACGGAAGAGCATGTCGTTTCTCAATCAAAGCCAAGCGAAGAACAATATCGATAGCGATCAATCCAAAAGCAAGACCAAAGACAGAATAATAGCCGCCATCTTGATAGAGCACACCACCTAAAAGCGGACCAGCCATCGTTCCAAGACTCAGTGACATGGAAACATATCCGATAGCCTGACCAAGTCCATCTTTGCCGACTGTGTCGACCATTAGTGCCAGACCGACAGTCCAGACCACGGCTGCGGCTGCGCCTTGGAATAGTCGACCAGCAATCCAGAGGCCGATATTCGTTCCAACACATAGAAGAGCTGTAGCTGCTGCTAAGGCGACCAAACCCACTATCATTGGCCATCTTCGAGACTCAGCTCGGTCTGCGATGTACCCGACAATTGCTTGAAATTTGTAAGTAAGAGATAGATTACTCGAGGGATGGAAATGAAGCACTCACGCGAGAAAGCTAATAATGATGCAGAATATAATGCTAGTAGAATAGACGTCCACGATTGAACTTTGGAAAGTGTTAGACTAGCCGCGCTTTCGAATATATGGTCTCATGAAGTGGAACTTACCCTTATCAGCTGGTAGACCAACCCTACGATCTAAAGCTGTTGGTGTTACAGGTACGATCTTTTCCGTGAAAAAGTTAGCAAATTATTTGTATTACGGCAAGACGTAAGGGATAAAAAGCAATGTGTGTTTGTAAATGCGTACCAAACCGTACATGAAAATATCCTATTGGCTCATTAGTCAAATTAAACACAACCACCACCCGTGGGTTTCACAAAGATAAGCTACTTACAGTAGCAGTTGCAAAAGAAACAACAGCTAATATGAACCAAGTTGAAGATCTCTGTTCCACGAACTTTGGTCTTGTGGGCTCTTGCCCACTGCCAAATGGCCAGAAATTCCTAGCGCCCATAATGGGCAGAGTATGGGAAGTGGGGCCCAAGTTGAAAAAAGCAATGGACGGCAATCGCCCAGACCAGATTTGCCAAGAGAAGACCAAGAAGATCAGATTAGATACTGTTGCGGAGATGTAACTGTGTTCTTGACGAAAAAGAAAAGTCTTGGGAAGTTCGAAAGATCATCTTTTAAGCGCGGACAAGACTTGCCTAATGCGGTCCGCGGACACCGAAGGAGCGGGACCCGCGGGGCCCGAGAGAAAACAGACCGAATTCGGAAATGGAAGTATATAAAATGTAAGACACTCGCGAAAACAAACAATGTCGAGGCAGTTGATTATTCTCATTCTTCTCTTCGTTATTCGAGATTATTCCTGGAATGCAGCATGACGAATATAGTACAAAACAAAATGAAGTACTTCGTATAATCTGCAGGATAATCCCAGTAGAACCGAAAATTCCCTTTCCATCAACACAACGATTCCCTTACAATTGAGCCTTTGGTTTCTTGCTCTTCAGAAGATCTTTCAATTGTCTCCGCAGAATCTTGCCACTGGGACTCTTAGGGATCTGATCAATTACATGGATCCCACCACGCAACCTTTTATGGTTAGCGATCTTCGGATTCAGCCAGGTATGAATCTCGTATAGAACAGAACTAGACTTTCGCTCACGGGCTTCACTGGTGAGAACAACAAATGCAACAGGTAGCTCAGTGGCCATCTCATCTACCCACATCCCGACTACCCCGGCATCTTCAATGTCCGGGTGATCAATTAGTTTCCCTTCCAGTTCACTCGGAATGACTTGTAAGCCTTTGTACTTGATCATTTCCTTGATTCGATCCTGGATCGAAACATATCCCTCCTTGTCAATGACGCCGATGTCACCAGTGCGGAACCATCTGGTTCCGTCAGGTTCGACATGGAATGCTGCCTTTGTAGCTTCCTCATTGTTGTAATAGCCCTTCGTGACATTTGGCCCACGACACCAAATTTCCCCCGGTTCGGAAGTTCCATCCGGATTGGTGGACACGTCTGTCATCGTTTCGGGGTCAACAAAACGGAATTCCATGTTATGCGTAATACAACCAACCCCGGACTCTCTCTTGTCCATACGATTATTTGGAACGGCTGTCGCCATCGGAGATGTCTCTGTCAGACCCCATGATTGGGTACAGAAGACTTCGGTCTGATACAATTCTTTGAATTTGGCTTCCACAGCCGAGGATAATTCATTGGTCAGAGGAGCTGCTGCTGACATGATTCGTTTGACACTGCGTAGGTCATACTTGGAAACACGAGGATCTTTCACTATCATGAGAGCGATTGGTGGAACGAGAGCGAGCTCATCTGGCTTATATTTTTCGACGCACTCGAGGTACTGATCCAAGTCAAAACGCGGCAAGACCACGACCGTCGTGCCCCATAACAGACATTGACACATGTAAAGATTCAGACCGTAGATATGACTGAAAGGGAGAAATGCAATAGTGGTGTTTCGTTTGACTTGTTGGTCAGAGCTACCTGAATCCAGCATATGCGAGCGCCATTGCTGTAAATTGGATGTGAGATTTTGGTGTGTAGTCACCACACCTTTAGAGGGGCCTGAAGTGCCTGAGGAGAAGCAGATGAAAACTGGTTTGGTAGAAGCTTCCGCTCGCGAAATCTCTTTGAGGGGTAGAGGAGTACATGTGCTAGCCAGGTATTCGCAGGTGGCTTCACCATCGACAGGCAAAGCACCATCAAGCAGGATTATTTTCTCGATTGAAGTTCCTTTCACAGCCTTCTCGGCTGTTTGATAGAGAGAGGAATGAACAATTATCAGCCGGGCACGACTTGTCTTCAGCTGTGCGTTCAATTCTAAAGCTGTCAAAGCTGCGCTCGTAGGTGCGACAATTGCACCTGAGCCAATGATTGAATGGCATACAATCGGGTACTCGATCGTATTTGGACTGAAAAGAGCCACGACCTCGTTTGGTTTCAGTGCGAAAACCCCCTGAAGTCCATTGGCTAGCGATCGCGTGCGTTGCACCACATCTTCAAATGTGTATTGTTTCCCCGAAGCAAAGTCAATGTACAAGGGTTTCTCGGCCGGTGTGTTGAAAGGATTGGAGAAAAGATAAGAAACAAGATCGACCGATTCAATGTCGATGTCTGGGTATGGCGATCTATAAATTTTGACTGACATTTCGATAACAAAAGCTGCACGTAGAACACGTGGAATTGAGAATGTATGTATAGCGTGGAGCAGCCAAAGGAATATTTATTCGAGCCAGTGAGAACTCGTAAAGCGAGTTCAAGAATTTATGTCCAACCATTCTACCGTGGCTAGAATATCGGATATCATAATCGGAAAGTCCCTTGCCGGTTCGAGTGCCGACTAGCGCAAAGGACTCGCTTTTCCCCAACGAGTGAACCTATGAGAATCCCTGAAATCCGGGGAAGCTCTCGGGTCTCCACATTTTCCGTCATTATATCTTGGCAACGATACTAGAAGAGTTTCTGAGGATCCTCGGCCCAGATCACATCCTCGGTCGGGTTAGTAAACCAACTAAGTACGGCCTAGGTACGATACCAAGATTTGTATATGCCTACACTACCACTAGATGTCCTGGGAAAATCATACTCATCTTGAAGAAGAATAGTAGTTTGATATAATCGCAATTTTGAAAACACGTATCTCGTAATTATGAGCCCAGGTGCTGTGTTTTGTTCGTGAACTAGCCACCATTTTTTTTTTTTGAAATATAACTCATTTAGCACTGATAGGGTGGCCGTCACCGCAAGTTCATTCAACTAAATCTAGATGCCACTACCAGCATGTATGCTATAGACATTTAGTCCTTATAATAGACACCATGAACCAAACTCAATTTGGAATTCATGATATTGGTAGTCCCGTGTTAGATTTCATGTCCAAATTAACAGCTAGCAACACTGGGGATATTCTGGCAGCTACCATAACTCTTACCACCGCTGACCTTTACGTTGGACCAGGTCCAGTTAGAGCAAGCACCAGATCCACACACTATAGCGTAGTTATAGCCGCTGGAGCTGACGGCACTTGTTCCGGCGATATTCTTGAGTGTCAGACCGGTAATGGGGATACCACTAGTCGGGTCGCCATGGAGATCACCACCGTCATAGTTCTGCTCGATGAGCACACCGTACCTGTGATCTCATTAGCTTCATTCGGTCATAGCACGAGAATTGGATAATAAATCATACTTGGAGATGTTGGACAAAGTGATGGAGGAGTAAGTGACACCCTTGATGGAGCCAGTCTCTCCCTTCTTTGCCTTGACACGGATACCTGGTTGTCATGCGTTAGCTTTTGTACCTCTTTAGAATTCAGCTATGAAGCTTACCGTTAGTAGAATCCTTGATAACATTGTTATCAAATGTGACTGTATCCACGGTATTGTCACTGCGACCACCAACGCTACCAATCGACAACCCATGGCCACCAGAGCAAACCCCACCGCTGAAGGTAATTTTCTAGTACATGGTTAGTAGAACACAATGATACAGAAAAGACGAAGCTCTTACCGTGCCAGAGTTGACTGCGACACAATCGTCTTGGTTATAGACATTTGCTCCAGTGATGACCACATTGTTGCTACTTCCAATGTCAAAACCATCCGTGTTATGACCGCCACCAGAATCACCGGCCTTGTTGTCGATGGTCATCCCGGTAATTGTTAGCCCATCACAACCATTAATGCTGACGGCCTGCACAGGCGTATTCTGGATATGAAGGTCCGTGATAGAGGACGAAATGAGATTATGAGCAGCGAAAAACTTGGGCTTAGTTTTTCCACCGTTACCTCCTTCTCCATCCCACCAGAGTGCTCCCTGGCCATCCAAGTATGCGCCAGTATCTCCCTTAACAGTGATACCAGTGCCAGAAATTTGCAACAGGGGTCCCTCCCACTCTTTGTAACCCCAAGTAGTTTTTCCTTTGAAAATCACCTTAATTTACAGTCAGTATATGAAGGCAGCTGAGCATAGAGTGGATTCAACGTACCGTTGTATCATCATTCAACTTACTGAGATCCAAAGTAGTTCCGGATGGAACCGCAACATTGGAGAGGATAATTGTCGAGCAAGACTTTTGCGATACACTGGCTGAAGATGCACCGGATGAACCCGAAAATGTGCATGTAGTAGCTCGCTTTGCCAGATTAGGTGCCTCAGTGACAGCTGGAGGCTCCGGAGCAGGTGAGGCTATCGCAAAAGAGGCCAGACTGGCCAATATTGTTGACCCAAGAATGTTGTAAATATGCATGATGACTTGGCGATATAATGAATATCCAGCAATGTCTTGTTCTTAGGTTCTGATAATTCTTGCTGTAGGTAGATCGACCTTTTATTTCTGGAGAAAATTATGTACAGGTTCATAGAACGAGCTGTGCTAGTTTGATGTAAACCCATGGCCGCTGGGATTATCCGCCAATAGGGCTGAGATAGTTCTCGTTCTTGGAACTGATTGGTGGTACGCAAATGGTTCGTGATGCCGGCTGGAGATTTTCGAGACCGTTCCGGCATACATTCCCAGACAGGCAGACACCAATCTCATGGAGATGAGCCAAGGAGAATTCGAAGTTGTATGAAACAAGCTAACGCCTAGCAAGTGTTGAGTAGTTGATGAAAGACCCTGAGGCCCCACCTTTTGCAGCTGCAGAAAAGCCACCGGGTTTACCCCACGCTTAGGTAGCATCGCCCCTTTTCCTGAAAGTTTACAACGTATGCAAAATAAGAAATAAAGAGGTTAACAATGTACTATGTATTGATCGATAAAATCTGATCTACGGGTTGAATTTGTATCAGAGGCCTGGACAGATTAGTAGATCACCTCATCCAGATTGAAAGGCAGAAAACACATCTGCTACTTGATCAAGGCTGACATTGAAAGCAGCATCAAAGAGAACCCCTCGACGTCGGCTGTCTTGACCAAATGGTACATTTGTGATGCTGGCAATTGTCCCTTCATGGCTTGGTCCATAAACTCGCGCAGAAAACCCGGCATTAATTTCTCCGGGCGTAACGGCAGGCCACTCCACAACTCCGTGACAAAACCTGAAAAAGTCTTCTGCAAAAGCGACGGAGACCCCGTTCTCCTCTGGGCCAAGATATTCTCGGAAGTTCTGGAAAAGATAGGCGACGTCAAGGATATGATTGGCGCGGCCTTTCCACTGTCCATCCCATGGATTTCCTTCGTTGAAATGATACACATATGCATTCCCGCGCCACCCACTAACGAACGCTAAGACTGGTGCATGAAAGATAATGTCGCTCATGAAGTCAATTATAGGAAAAATAGCTTCCTCATCGGGCGTGTCTACCGAGATGTTGTAGTTCTTTAAAATATATTTGGTGGTATCGGAATTGGCCCCTAGGATCTTGTTCACTGCGACAATGAATTTAGTCGCACAGTTCTCCTTCATTTGAGGTTGAAGAAACAGGAAAATACTGGCCTTTTGAAGGTTAGTAAATGGCGTGATACTTGGAATAGATATCAGAAGAAAAAGAACGTACATCTACTTCGGCGTCCCCAATTAGAAGATCAGTGCACCACGCTTTTCCTGGTAGAATATTGGAACCAAGATCCGCAATTCCAGAATATGTGACACCGGGAATAACAATATCACTATCGATAGCTGGAGCTGTTCGGATAGAAGGAGGTAATTTTCCGATGAGCTCGCCCGGGGGCATTTCCAAGAGTGCGTTGATGCGCTCGGCAGGAGTCTTGCTAGCCAGCCCTAGTGCAATCATTGCATTTTGGTAGTTCTGCTCGTGCTCTTCATACGACAACGGGTTGCTGAGTAGTGATGTTCCGCTCATTGAAATTGCTCTTTTGAATAGTGGTTCCTGGGAATGAAGATGGTATGTCACCGAAGCTGAAAGTCATTAGTTCAAACTCGACTCTCAAAGCCCGCTAGGCTATTCCATACCTCCGCCAGCACTCATGCCACAAGCTGTTACGTGATTCGGGTCTCCTCCAAACTGATGAATATGCTTCTTTACCCATTTGAGCGCAACACGTTGATCTCGTAGCCCATTATTTGCTTTGTATCCAGCATTGCGTAGCTCGTTCGATGTCAGAAATCCTGGAGCCCCGAGACGGTAGCTTCTTGGGATCAGAATATGACGTTTTGAATCATGTGGGAACAAATAACTCACTTAATAGCGACTATCACCGTCGGAAAACCCTTTTCAATTGAAAGTTCCGCCAAGCGTTCGAGGTCATATTGCGGCCATGAGCTCGCCCCTATGAAAAGTCCACCGCCATGGATAAAGAAAAGGACCGGGAGATTTGATGTGGGAGTGGCAGTAGATGGCATAGCAATATTAAGACTCAAACAATCAATATCAGACTGGGCCAGCTCTTTGTGGGGAAGACTGTGCTGAACATGGGCGAGCTCTATCTGGCATGCATCCGGAAGTGATACGGCCATTGGCCTAGTTCAGACGTTAGGGGAACCTTGTCGCTCACACTGGAAGAAGACTTTACTTACCCATCTTTCGTCGCATCCAGAATACCACCACTCCTTTGCCCAATCAGTACTGCGTCAGACAGCCTGTCTTTCAGACTAGCGTATTTGATTCCAAGGAATTGGGAAACAACACCATTATCCTTCCCGCGGATATCCCCCAGATTCTGTGTTTGCAAAACGGTTGTCATGATGGGATCTGGGTTCCTGGCAGGCTGAGTGCTCGTGAGTAATAGTAGAAGACTATGTATGATTAATTAAATCCAGGACCGGTTCTCAAGTGGGCCGAAGAATTAGCGGAAATCGCCATTCTGATAACTGGGGGAATTGAATATGTGGGCAGTGTTGCGGGAGTGTGGGGAGAGCCCCGATCGCGGGGGTTTTCCGTGCGGCTGATGACATCGGTATTTCTAGGTCTTGAACTCGACTAGATAGTATACCGAGCAAAATAGAACCCTTGAAAGCGAACTAGTAGATATAGTGTTCAAGTAGCGGTATTGTATTGTTCTTTGAGACTCTTTATGTTGGCAAAGAAATTTTTCATCTCTCGCTAAATTAAACACCAATGTAATCAATCCTGGTTCTCATAGATCTATACACCCAAAATTAGCTTAGTACTGGGTAGTATCTAAATGATCGATATCACCTACTACTAACCTGAAATGCTATGTGACTCACCACATTTATAACAGTCTTATTACATATAGAGCCTACTAAAGTGGCCGGTACATCCAGGACTTCAAGCTGGGATTCGAGTTTAAATTGTTACGCGGTCCGCATCGTGAAATGGATAAAAGCCACGTCGGAAATTAAGGTAATCGTGCCTATGCATTACCCACAGAGACCGAATATTCTACGTCTTTTCTAATGATCATCCTCGTACTCTTGTCACTCCCACTGTGTAAACTGCCGCAGTCTCCATCAGCTCTCCCTTCTGACGAGGGCAATGGTGAACTTGAACCAGCCCCGCAGACGACCTTCCCTCTTTCTTTCCTATCCCCCAATTCTGGTATTTCCCTCAATTGACCACCCGATCTGAATCCCGATCGTCCTTTCAGTCTCACCATCTGGAAATCACCTGGCCTGCCTGATGTGTAGGAACCGCTCAATTCCCGTCTCCCAGATCCGGAACCGTATCCATAGCCATTGCTACTGCCAAGGTTGGTGTCGCCAGCTGTGCCATAATACGTAGTAAGGGCTTTCATAAAGGGGCGAAGGCAGAAGACTGTGCAAGCTATCAGACTGTAGTTGAGATGGAGCTGCGTGAATACTGTATGTCTGATTGCGGAGAACGTTGGGTTCTGGGAGATCGTAAATTCTTCGAAAGCTGATAAGCGCAAAGCAGAAAATATAATCAAACTATGATTCACACTCATGTCAATTCCCCGGAAGTTCAGAATATTTTGAGGCTGGAGATAACTTACGGTAGTCTTGCCGCGAAGGAAACCATAATAAGGCCTTTATGAGAGGCTTGCATTTGTAGATCCCAAACAAGAGCGATACAGAAGGTGAAGAGTAAGACTTCGGTCGAAATATCGAGCGCGGTAATTGCTTGCCAGCGGCCAAACTATTGTCGTTAGTACTGATCTACTTCCTTTGATGTCATAGCTTTCGCTCGCAAAATTTACTCGCACAACGAGAAAATTCATTAATTCTTGGACATACCAGATTTCCACAGTGTTCAGAGGGTATAGGCCAAGGCTTATTTCCCTCGCAATTTATTGCGACGATTAACACCGACATAACGACTCCAACAGTACTGAGAGCGAAAGTTGCCCAAAGAATGCTCTTATCGCGTTTGCGGGGGGTCAGGCGTAGGTAAATTGCAATTATGCAACATTTTGAGAGGTACAGTGTTAAAAGATAGAGAACATCTGCACCAACGAGAGACTATGTAGTTGGTTAGCGTGAGATCTTCCTGAATGTTACATGGTGTTTGTTAAGAAATACATCTTGTATACGATCAACAGCCTTTTCTTGAAGTAGTGATATGTCAGTTCCAAAACCTATGCTCGCGGAGTGGAAGATGATGATCGATTCGACGATGGCGGATATCTGTGTCTTGAATTTCAGCCTCAGATTAAGTAGAAGCTTTTAGAACACTCACAGTTGCACCCAGAAGAATGATATCATCTGATCCCCATGGTGGACTGAGAAACATTCTCACGTACACGCGAATCAATAAACAAACCAGCGAGATAGTCAAGCATATCGCTGCGGTTATGATGATTATACCAGCATGATGCTTATCATCTACAGTCTCAAAAGGCGGCGACTGACCGGGGGGTACTTTGATAGCCATCACAGCATTGGAATTGGATACCAGCCCTCAAGACAGGTAGCAAAGCACAGCAATCGGTCAAAACTCATGATAAAGGCGAAAGCAATTCATATTCTATATTTTGGCCACCAAAGTTTTCGATTTAAGAAAGCTAATTAGATCCTTATGCAACATGTTTCGGTTGAATCTGGTACGCCACTGCTTTTCCCGGAGAACATAGTATAATCCTTCTCCGACCCATTGATGGGGGCTATTCATAGTGTGGGTATAAGAGGGACTTGGCCCCCAATTTAGCCAGCCACGCATAATGGATACTGCGTAGATGGGTCTGTGCGATATTTTATCCCATCCTTAACCAATCAACAGGAACAGATCAGCAACATGCTTTGGACAGATCTGGCCATGTCCAATTGCAACATTGTTAACTGACAAGGATACTGTCAGACCCACCAACAATCACCAAGAGTTCACGATATGGAGTCAGGCAGCATTAGACCCAAACGCCCTGCATCTAAAAGACAGCCTTGGGAACTTGAAGTGGGGACTTATTCTTGATCGCGCGACTCGGCCGGTCAGCTTGCAATTACTGTACAGCAAATTAAATGATCCTTCGAGCCTATGCCCACGACCTTTTAACTTTGACCAGTCGTACCGAGGTACCCATTTTGCTCATTAGGTAAAGTGTTCAATCCTTCCTACCGATTACCGTAGCCTTGGACACCAACATGAAATAGAGAGACTTGGCGACTGAAGCCATTGGTAATAAATACTACTACACAATAGCCACTATGGAACTTAAGCCTAGCTCTTTTCGCTTTGTAAATATAGACTCTGCTTAAATGAGCCCCTTTAATAAATAATCGAATAAGATATCCCGGCCGAGGAAAATATCAATAAGGTTCTGACGCGCTACTAGCGTTCTCGGGATGCCGTGTTGACCGACCACCGGGTTGTGGCTTACTCCCGCCAAGAGCCGCACTACTATACTTAGACTCCATAGTTACAACGTTATGTTAAAATACCAATGCAGGAAGTTAATCATTCGCTCCTCCTAGCTCTCAAAATCATATTCAACAATCTCAATGTCTTAATGGTCATGGCATTTAAAATCACTCATCTTGATCAGGTGCATTCTAAATACTATCTAGAGGGAATGCCAAGAGGACTATACTATGGGAGGACTTTTCTTCTTTTTTTCGGGATTAAATCGGATTGTAGAGCCGTTGAGTACAGGAGAACAGAAATGAAAGACAGGAAAAAATGAATATGAGTAATGCAAGTGTCGGTTTAATAATCCAAAGGTTAGGCCTCGCGTTTCACTAGTGCCACGGGCGGAATATAATGGTATCGTCCTCGGAAAACATAATACAACACTGCAATGATCAAGAGCCCACCATACATGACCACACACCAGTTCATGGTGTCCGGCTCGACCGTCGAAGTAAGTGGGAAAAAGGCGAACACGAACACGGGGAGTAAAAAGCATAAAGCACCGATGTTGATGGCCATGCCGAATCGACCGAGTGTCCATCTATGAGGTGGAAGTGGTTCGCCTCGAATACGTTTCAGGAGGACACATGCAATTGTAATAATGTATGAGGACATCATCGCCCCAATGGTGAGGGTAACAATGGCGAGGAGCGCCGTTGAAGAGCCGATGTTGATGAGAGACAACGCAACCGTCACTGCGAGAGAAACCATCACAGCATTCAATGGAATATTCCAGCTAGGATTGACCTGACTCTATTAGTGCTGCCATTCTTGAAAATATTAGAGAATACTTACATATCCAAAAAAGTCAGAAAATGGAAGGCCGCGATCTCGCGCAAAAGACCATAATTGCCGGGATGCCGTTGCTACTTCTGTGATTGTGCTCGCCGTCAGGGTAAGTACCAAAATGGCCGTCATGGTGTTCGTTCCTGGCAAGCTTTCGGTTGCGTTATAGAAAACCTGGATGAATGGATAACCCGTTGCAGATGCCAGGATATCGTCGATATCTCCTAGTGTGAAGCAGACCGTGACTAACATAAGAAAGCCAGAGGCGCTATTGACGCAAACCGAAGTGATCATTGCTTTAGGAAGGGTCTCAGAAGCGTCTTTGATTTCTTCCGCTGTAATATGATCAGCGATTGCTTTGCCAGCCTGCGGAAAAAGAAGACCTACACATATGCACTGCACAGTCGTATCCAAGTAATGCCGTGATAGTGGTCGAAAAGCCAACGAGCGTAGCTGTTCCAACGCTGTCCCAAGCACCACCATTATTGAATTCGGTGAAGACTTGTTTCGCGCTACGCCGAGGACCAAGCACCCATAGTGGTATGATGATTGCGAATAGACCGCAAACGTGTAGAATAAGAATTAATACCTCCACAAAGGGCAAACGCTTCGCCAGAAAAGTGTTGAATACGATAGAAAACAAGGTGATGGCAATAACCAGCAAGGTCCCTTGCCATGGTTGAGCATCGTATTCCGGATGATTGAGAACAATCAAGCCTTGTACGATCGTTCCAGCAAGATAAGCAATAGATACAATGGCGCACTGCCAGCCCATAGCACATAACCAGCCTGTGCATATTTAGCGTCAATGAAGCAAGATGGCAGTGATGAGACATTGTAAGTTACCTGTCATGTAGCTAAGGAATTTCTGGCAGCTAGGAGGAGCAAATTCAGACACCCAATGATATTGTCCACCAGAGGTAGGTGCCCTAAAAAGTTAGAAGTGATACAGAATGTAAAATTCATCAAATTTTATGGTGGACTCACATAGATGCCATCTCCGCCAAACTCAGGAACACCAACAGGAACCCGGAAGCAACAATGAGGAAACCCCAGATGAGACCAGCAGTTCCTCCATCTGTCAGGCCTTGTTCCAGAAGACTGGACTGTCAGTAAATTAACTGTTAATTAAGTCGGTAGTTGGGGATGACATACGTCAAAACGACCTCCCATGTGGCGATCAGTGTGCAGCCAAATCCCACGATCGAAATGTATCGGAAGTTACGCTAAATAGTCAGCTTTTTTTCGATTTGCATATCATGGAGTGAGAAAATCACATACCCGCAACACCTGGTTTCTTCCCAATGCGCTCATGTCGGCCTGATCAGCCAAGGTGCCTCGCCATTTGGGGGCGACAACACCTCTTGATGGGACATCATCGGTCGCAGTCATAGTAATGACTGAAGCGTCTTTGTTCCAGTCCATATTCAACTATCAACTGCAAATGCGTCGAGAATTGGGACAAGGGAAGACACGAATAATGGCAAGTCACATTAGTATAAGAATGTTTCATTCCAAAAGGTCGAATATTCTCCGACCCCCACCAGTGGAAATCTACAGACGGCATCTAGCCGAAGGTGGAGCATACAATATTCATCTGAAATTATATTATAGGCAGGTGAAAGAGAGACTTTGTCGCAGGATGAACTAAAGGATGGTTACATGTTAGCGTAAACTAGGGCTTCGTGTTGATTGTGACTCCACCGGGATTGTTATTGCCACAGTCCATCAACATCTTGGCGAGTTTGGTGGAGACGCGGACGAAACTCCTTGCATGAGACCCCGACTGCCATGAGGATTGATTCTCGATTGCGGGTGATGATGGTAATAGCGGGCGTTTGATTGGCATTGGAATTTCTTTCTGACCTCACCTCTCCATCGCCATCATGTTTCTCATCCCTCTGGTCCTCCTCTTCATCGCATGCTACCTCATCTATCACAATGTTATAGACCCTTACTTTCTCTCCTCGTTATCTTCTATTCCAAATGCTCACCCCACCTCACCAATCTCCAGCTGGTGGATCAACCGTCAACGCAACAATGGCACAGAAGTCCTCGCCATATACGCCCTGCACCAGAAGCATGGCCCAATTGTCCGCCTCGGCCCTAAGGAGCTGAGCGTCAATTCTCTTCATGGTCTCAAAGTCATCTATACGGGCGCATTTGAGAAACATAGTTTTTATAATGAGGCGTTCGTCAACTTCCAAACGGAAAATATGGTTGGAATGGTGCACAATGCGCCACACGCTCATCAAAAGCGCATGCTGAGCAAAATTTATTCAAAGTCGTTCCTGCATGAATCCAAGGATCTGCACGACATTTCGAAAGTCATGTTATGGGATCGAATAATGCCTATCCTGAAGATTGCAGGAGATAGTGGAGAAGCGCTGAATGTTCTACCCCTATTCCAAGCTCTTGGGATGGATTTCACTTCGTCTTTCCTTTTTGGACTAAGACAAGGGACGAAATATGTTTTCAATCTTCCGAAGTGGGAGGTGTGGCTGGAGGAGTACGAGCGATTCAAATACTTGAGTCGGGAAGATCGGTATATGGGATTTATTGAGAGCTGGTGTCTGGGACTATGTGAGCGTACAGAGACGTCCAGGGAACAGGGTGTTTGCAAAGATGACGCCGCAGAAAAGCTTCCATTTACTAATCCAGTTGTCTATGAGCAGCTCTATAACAGTCTCATCAACCAAAAAGAGCATGACCCTCGTCCCGTGAAGCTGGCAACTGCGTCAGAACTGTTGGACCATCTTGTTGCAGGCCACGAAACAACTGGGATAACGGTCACATATATGATGTGGGAGTTGTCGCAGCATCCAGAGTTGCAGGCGGAGCTACGAAAGGAACTACTTACTTTATCTCCATCTCTTCAGTGGAAAATCGCAGATCGAGAACAATCCATTCCCTCTGCTTCCGCAGTTGATGAGATTCCCCTTCTAGATGCGATGGTGCGCGAGACTCTCCGTCTTCATTCGCCAGCCCCGGCCCAACTTCCTCGTATCACCCCAAACGCAGAGGGGGGTACTTCATTGCACGGATATGACAATATCCCCGGTGGTGTGAGGGTGAGTTCTACCTCTTACTCCTTGCACCGCATTAGTGAGGTATACCCATGTCCAACGGAATGGCTGCCTCGACGATGGCTCGAGGCAGGAGACAAGATCCATGACATGAGACGTTTGTTTTGGCCATTTGGAAGCGGAGGACGCATGTGTCTAGGGAGCAATTTTGCATTGCAAGGTATGTTCATCTCCATATCTTTAATATCAAAGAAGAGACTAATTCTTTAGAAATCAAATTGGTAATGGCGGCTGTTTATTCCAATTACACCACTAGCATTGTGGATGATGAGGGCATCGAGCAGGACTATGCTTTCATTGCTCGACCACGGGGACGAAAACTTATGCTGAGATTTACCGCGGTCGATGAATGAGAAATGATTATATTGAAGATAACGTGAAAAAGGGCATCGTAAGCTGGATGACGCATTCAAGAAGTCTGGGAGACCAATAGGCCAAATTTTAGAGGATTTTTCTGATATTGCTGTTGAAAATGAAAATTTCGGTTAAATTTCTTGAAGCCTAGTGACATGATGTGCGTTCAGTCCAGATCAGCCTCTTCACTTCAAACCTATCGAAACGTTCTGTGATCAGAACCGGACGGTGTAGAGAAGACTGGTCTAGGATCAGTCGCGCAGAAAGCTTTCTTCGAAAGGATAGTGAGTCAGTATCTCATAGCCTGTCTCAGTCACTAGTAGCTGGTTCTCCAGCTTGATGCCATCTTTACCGCCGACTTCACCAATGTAGGCCTCGACGCATAGCACCATACCGGCTTCTAGCTTGCCTTCGACGCCGCACGACTCCAAGTCCTCGGGGTAACGAATACTCGGGTACTCGTCGCACAAGCCTACACCGTGGAACATGCAGCCATAACGTTGTGCACGACAGCTTTCAGGAAGACGATGAGCGTTCTGTGTCATCTCTGTGAAGCCTACCCCGGGCCTGACCATTTGGGCGTTAGTTGTGATATGTTCATGTGCGATACGATAAAGGCGTTTCTGCTCTGCTGTAGGCTCGAGATTGCCACAGATCCAGGTACGTGATATATCGGCACAAATCCCGTAGACGCCGATGAGGTCGGTATCGAAAGAGACGAGATCCCCATCTTGAAGAACGCGTGGCCCACATTCCTGATACCAAGGGTTGGTACGTGGTCCGGAACTCAGAAGACGAGACTCAATCCATTCGCCACCGCGACGAATGTTGCCAGCGTGTAGAGCAGCCCAGACATCGTTTTCAGTTGCACCACTCCGCATGGCCTGACGCATTTCATCAATCGCAGCCTCGCACGAGGCGATTGCACAACGCATAGCACGAATCTCGTCTGGGCCTTTGATCATTCGCGCGTGTTCAGTGACTTCCTGTCCACTACAAACCTCTATGTCTTGTGCCTCAATGGCACGTAGGCCCGCTATCTCAATGCGGTCCACGGCCAGCCGGCGGTTGTTACCGGCATGATCTTTGAGAAGTTCATTCACTTGTATAGAAAATTGACCGGCATGCTCTTCGGTCCGGTCTCCACATTCAAAGTAGAAGAACGAGGCACCGATGCGTCTTTCTTTTATTAAGGGTAGATGCTTGGACAGATGGCCGCAGCCATGAAAATCCCACAATACCATATAACCACTGGCTGCAATAAAGCAGGCGCGGGCAGGATTATGGGCTGTCCAAAGTTGCATATTCGTACTATCAGTGGCATAGCGGATGTTCAATGGGTCAAACAACAAAATGGCGCCTAAGTTTCGTTGGATCAATTGATCCTGGATACGTTCCAAGCGATACTCTCGCATTCTCGATAAATTTGGCGGCTGTAAGCCCAGTTCGTTCCATTCTGCAAAGGCTAGTGGAGTTGGTCCGATCTCTACTCTGTCATTGTCGCTATCGGAGCCATCGGGTTTCAAAGGAGGGCTGCTGGAATGTGACTGAGTGGGGTTAATTCGGCGAGACTCAAAAAGGATAGAGAAGGGTGACTCCGGTTGGGTTGTTGCTGTCTGCATTTGGGAGAAATCGATTTCAAATTCTTTATGCCATTTGCGTGTGCAAGGCACGAGTTGATTAAATGTGAATTTTCTTGTCGTCCAGAATACGGCAATAGATGGATACGATCAATTTATGTGATTAGATATATTGAGGGTAGGATTATGGGATGAAAGAGAAAATGTTCATTAGAACGGACAGCAAGGTCTATCTTATAAATGCCAGTGTATCTCAATGCGCAAACCTCTTGGGTCCACAGCGCTGTTTTCGTACAACAATTAGATTAGGGTTAACTCATGTGGGGTTGAAGCAACTTCACCGATAGCTTGCCTGGTATTGCAATGGCGAATTTTGTAATCTGCAATCATTTGACGAGGGTTGGTAATGGCTCGCTTCTGGTTCAAACCAGGTCTTCATATATTTTCAATCAAATTGATTGGCTCAAAGACATGGACTGCCAATGAACGGCGGGTTTATGATCTCTTTTCAGCGTGATCATTTGGCCTTGTATGGATCACATGACCAGGTTTAACCTTAGAGAAGTATGAATTTCCCCTTGAGAATTGGCCAATGATAAGTTGACAATGGTAGATTGTAATGGTTTTAAGAAGATGGGCTGGTAACTATCTCGCATGATGTAACTCAGATGTATGTTGGTGTGGGGAAGAGATCTGCTGGCAAACAACATGCATCCAAAGTACGTTATAATCGATCAATCAATCAAATTATCTACATTGGAAAACATTGACTTGATCAAATAGAAGCGCAGGTGTGAATGGATAGCAGGAATAGCAGAAGTGTCTTAAAAGAGATCAGAAGTTCCAAACAAGAATAAGAAGTGCACAAAAGAGACATGATATGAAAAATGAGGAACTTCTTCACAAAATCAATTTCCATCGATGAATTTATATGACATTCGCACATTCCATATTTGATGACCGAGGAAAGGACGTTCTTGTTTCGAGTGGCTCCTTCCTTTTTTTTTGTAAAAAAAAAAAAAAAAATTTGAATTTAAATGGGAAGGAGGTCAATCGCACTTGCCAACTTTTGGAATTAGATGAGAGCCGCGTGGCAAAATGTAAACATTCAAACGATCTTCCCGGAACGTCGCAAATGTCTTCATCACCTCACATACGACTTGGACTACGATCCCTTGTCTTCGTGGCAGTATTCAAAGTACCTGGCAGAGATTTATTGGAATACGAGTGTTGTCTAGCATCACATACATTTGGAAGAGAATTGAAATTGTTTTTTTGCAAAGCGGAGGGTAGCAGGCCCTTTGAGGAATGCGCCAGTTCTTTCTGTTTCAGATGGGACGAGTCAAACTTGAGATCAATGAGTCATTGGTAGCAGAGCTTCGGTTTGAGCCTGCAGAAGCACAACAGAAGACAGGAATGTTCACGAGAGGATAATGTGGTTGGAAGGTCCTTTTGGATCTTTCCTACCGATTTCAACGCATAGTCAAGTGGAGCTGCAGTCCAGGCTATCCCTAAAGCTCAGGACGAACAAATCGTGAATTATGCCCTGGGCAGTCTTCTCAACACCATTGCCTTCCATGTCCCAAGGAATGGATCTGTGCACGCAGATATCTTGACTTCGTTCCGAAAGTCGAGAAACACTCCCTCTGGTGCCCGGATATTGATATTTCTGGATGAAATTCAGCTCTTCTGAAAGAACTCCCTCTCCGCTAGGGAATTCTTGGAAGGATGACAATCATGTTTTGAAGATCCTTGTGAGGCTGAAGATGCCACTCTTAAACACCTTCTAGTAGATAAATACGACGACAAGGTTGAGCTGAGAAACATTGAAAGATTCTGGCTCAACCAATTCAATACATGAAGTTTCTCAGGTAATAGCCTCGGGCAAGTGATGCATGTCAGCCGCCTCGTAGAATGGAAGTATGTTATGTTATCTGAGAAGGTCTAACATTTTCTCGGGATGGCGAATGCTAATAGCTGCCTAGGAATGGTTTCCCGGTCCTTTATGCCAAGCCCAGAGTATAAGACATCCGCGATTAGACACAGAATGGGAGAGACAAGGAGTTGGTACTTTACACCGATGTGTTACTATCACTTGTGTCCGGCAGGAAATCAGCTGGAAGGTTTCCTTTCTGCACCACGGGCGTGGTGCAGAACACTCTCTGAACTATGAAGTTTTTGGCATCGTCGCCATAGGTATGTGTCCCAGGGTCCTCAACTGCCTAACAAACTCGTATTGAGGAGTATATCTCCCACTGGAACATCACACAACACCAAGGGGATCTTTTAAACTGACTAGAGTACCAGGAATGACAGGCAGAGTATATTCTCGGAGAGTACACCATCAAGTTGGTCTTTGACAAACACATTACTGGGGACCGCGAGGTACATCGAGTGATGGGGCCCGAAATAGTCAATGGTCCTGGGGAGGAACGAAACGCAAAAGCCCTGGATATGATCTTCAATACACTACCTTTCCACCTCAGCTCCCTCATTATACGATTGATTACTGAATGCTATCCATTATTCCACAACATCCATGTTGTGGAACAGTACTGTCTTCATGATAGTTATTGCCAAAACTACACCCCCGATGACTTCTACGTTCCACTCTTAGCTAGCTAGCTGTACTTAGAGTATGAAGGGCCTTGTCCATACGCTTGTTCCACATCGTACTAATTGATGAGGGTTTGCCTACCTTCTCAAAGTATCATATCCACTTCAAGTTCTTGATAACTTGAAAATTAATATACTTTCAATTGGTAGTGTATATGCATTATATGAGCGCCTGTGACACTTCTATGCAATAGGTTCAATTCGAGTCAAGGTTCCAGCCTCATGTAATGCAAATATATTGATGCCCTTCTAATTCAAGACTGGAAATTCATGCTATAACCACCAGTATTAGGGTCCTGTACGAACTTAAAGTTATCAGTTGAAAGACCAAATGGCTTGAGAAGACCATTTCCAAGCTGGAACATACGCAAGTTAGCCAATATACCTTCACACCAAGATTCCCAAGGAACTCACGTCTTTCATCTTCGACATCATCTCTCCCATTTCTTTCTCCTTGGCCACATTCAGACGCTCGGGTAACTCACGAAGAGCCCGCTGCACAATGCGCTTCTCTTCCGCAGGTAATATATCCATAGTAGCCAGAAACTGGTAGTCCTCCAATGAGCCCTGCAAATTTGCCCAGCCACCCAGTTGAGACTTAGCCTTTGCCCGACGCATCAATGCCTTTGCCCGGATACGGTTGACGTTGGTTCGTTGTTCATCCTGTTCCTTCAGACGCTTCAATTGCGTTTCCTCCGACTCGTCATCATCGCCAGATATCTCAACCACCTCTTCACTCGCTTGTGAGCGAGTCGTTTGCTTCGAAGCATCGCTCGATTCCTTCTTGGTTTTGTCTTGAGAGGTAGGCGGAATGATCTTATCCAGACGCTCGATTGAGGCAGTTGCTGACTCCACCGCCGCCTTCCAGTCCTCTAACTTCAGGTAACAAGCGGCAATATTGCTGCGGAGCACGGCAACGTCGTAGTCTAGGTAATTGGGGCAGGAGGATAGGGCTCGGTCATAGCAAGAGATAGCTTGGTCGTAGCATTTCGAGCCAAAAAGCTGATTGGCTTCGACTTTTATTTCGTGCGCTTCTTTCAGCAGCCTCTGTTGATTTGAAACTCCAATTAGCCACCGTTCTCACACCTTGATGATCAGGTGGTCAAGTCAACTCACTTGTTCCTCCTCGGCTGGAAATCGCGCATCGTGGAAGACATCCTCATCATCACTATCCCCGGCCTTATCTGCTGAAATATTCTCCACTGTATTCCCTCGTCTGGGCAGGGAATCACTGTTGCTCGTCATTTTGTGCGAAATGCGAAGCGCAGGGAAGTTGGAGGCGGTCGATCACGGGGTTGTCCGATAGGCTCGCCCCGCGTCTTATCAACAAACGAAACGCCCGCAACGGTGGGACTCGTTTCATTTGCATTCCCTTCAATTCCGATCAAACTACGTTGTACAGCATGGCGCAGGGCAAAAAGTGGGTTGAACTCATTCTATGACATTGACTGGACATTCAATTGACGCAGAAAATAGTCTTCCCCGTATTCGGGCATGTCTATTCGATATGGATGGCTTGCTCATCGATTCCGAGGACAAGTACACCTTGATCACGAACGAGGTATTGGAGATGTACGGCAAGCCGAAACTCCCCTGGTCAATCAAGGCGCAGCTTCAAGGGCGTCCCCAGCCTGAGGTACGTATCCTCCCGCATCTATCCCCAGTTAAGCAGCTACAGAGGACAATTAACCATTCCACTAGGCTAGCAAAATCTTTCATGACTGGGCTAAACTCCCCATAACCCCAGAGGAAATGGTTACAAAGCAAGCTTCGCTACAGCAGAAATATTTCCCCCAGTGCTCGCCCTTACCAGGTGTCCCTGCTCTGCTGTCCAATCTTGTGTCGACACAATCCACAAGCCAGCCCGTTCACATTGCACTGGCGACCTCGTCTAACAGCAAAAACTTCAAATTGAAATCAGGCCATTTAACAGATCTCTTCAAGGTATTCCCTGAAGCACACCGTGTTCTAGGTGACGACCCTCGTATCGGAAAGGGTAGAGGCAAACCCTTACCCGACATCTATCTTCTAGCCTTGGAGACTATCAACGAAGATCTCCGAAGTAAAGGCGAGGTAGAAATCAAGCCTGAAGAATGTCTCGTCTTCGAGGACGCCGTTCCAGGTGTTGAGGCTGGTCGTCGCGCTGGTATGCAGGTTGTCTGGGTTCCTCATCCAGGTCTTCTGGAGGCGTACAAGGGTCGTGAGGATGAGGTGCTAGCTGGTCGGACGGGGGAGCATAAAGAAGATGAAAAGAGTTCATCGGAGAAGGAAGCTGAAGAGTTGCAGTCTTGGCGTTTGCAGGGTGCTGGAAATCCCGGCACTATTGGTGATGGATTTGGTGTGCTCTACTCTACTTTGGAAGATTTCCCATATGCGCGATATGGTATTCAACTACCCTAGGTTAGACCAGTTCTTTCAGCATGTGCATACTGGACTAGATCATAAATCATACTGCACATTCAATTTAGGGTCAGATAAGCTGGCGCTTGGGAATGTAGATACTCACTGCGAATGAACTCAGATGAACTCGGAGGGTATGAGAATGTCCAGGTGCGTGGACTGATGCTTGCATAGAAGTATATGATCTGTTTCCTCATAAGAAATTGAATAGCTTTTCTTAAAACTAGTAATATTCCTTGATTTGTGTGCTAGGTATCACTCCACTGTTGCGGTATTGATAAAGAAAAACCCGGTGCCCCGTCAAATGCATCAACTTGGTCATAAATCCTTTCGTAACTGACATAGATCATAAAAAAAGACTCGAACATTGAAACGCCTCCTTCCGCCCGATTATTTTAATCTGTCTTTCCCATCACTTACCATATCCTCTCGTCATTGAACATCATGAAGCACGAGCCCTTTTCGTGGGGCCGTGAGAAGTGCGCTCGTCCTCGGAGTTTTCTTGAGCTTCGTGCTTCAAGCCAGCAGGCGAAAGACTGGTGTCTTCGTCCTTCACAATATCTTCATGTTCCTTGGCCATAGCAACTTTTCCAGCCTTAATTTGGACCGCCTTCCGGTTGTTGAGGCGTTTGTTAGACTTGCGACCCCCCAAAGCACTGGGCGGGTTCTCCGCGAGATGTATGGTCGTATGTGGGTAAACGGCAGATTTGCAAAGGCACTTGGATCTCTTGAGTGCGGCGAGAACTGCGATGAAACGATCTCCGAATGTCGCGTATTGCTTCTTGGCACTTCGGATACCGATGTGCTTCTTGCAGCTATTCTGGGCCGTGATGATGGTCTCCTGAGAAAATGGAAAGGTCAGACGCCAGTTCGTACATGGTGGTCTAGATGTGAAGGAGGGTTGCTTACCAGGAGTGTCCAGCTCCCCCACTCGAGTTGCTCTGCAGCTTCAATTTTGTTTATAAAAGTTGACCATTGAGACTTTTTTGCCTTGCTGTCTTGGGTGATACTGATATCCTTCATAGCAATGATTATGAGTGTGACGAGCAATTGCTTCTCCGCTGAAGTGACTGGAATCGTCTCATCTTCGTCGTTTTCACGGAGCGTATCATGTTGAGTCCGAATGGCCTCGGCTCGGGATGTAAAGAGCAGCGGACAAAGACGTTTGCCATTCATCTGCAGTTGCTGGATATCGCCCCACGTCATCCCCAGTATTTCCTCGGGTGGAATCTCAGATTCTGAAGACTCCCTTTCGTCGATTGAAGCTTGTTGAAGAATTCTGTTGTCGGGCTCCGTGTCTGTGGTATCCTTCGCCTTTGGGGTATTCTGCCTTCCATGCCGACCTTTGGTGCAAGCTGTCCCGGCAGTCTTTACAGGACTTGCATCAGGAGTGATGAGGCCTGTAGAAGGAGGGTCCGCGTCCAGTGCACGAAGTGAGCTGCGAGATGTTGCCGAAAGTGCGTCCGGATTCATGGGGTGAGAACGGGCAGTTGTTGCATCGAATACAGGGCGAGGAAGCGTAGAGGTCAGTTTTGCAGCAGTGAAATCGCCAAAGGGCGTGTCGAGACCATTCGCAGCACTTTCGACTAGAGATACGGGACCAGAAGAGAGAGGCGTCATTGCGTCAAGGCAATCGTATTCCATATCAGAGGCGGGACTCATCGGGGTGTCCAGCATATTCATGACGTTCAAGGCTCCCCTAGGAAGTTCGCTGTTGAGGCTGTCAAAAGTTTCATCGAGCTTCGAATCGCAGATGGGGAGGTTAGCCCATGCAGGGACAGAGGACTCGGTGAGGAAACGAACTGAAGAATGACAGTCATCAGAGGAGCTGCTTGGCCCGAATGTCGTGCATTGTTCAAGGAAAACATTGTATTCTTCCTCGGAGACGGAGCTTTCATGGACTGGCAGAACAGGGCGAGCAAAATGGCCAAACATTTCTCTCATCTGGAGACTCTGATCGAATGGCATGAGAGCATCGAGGGTAGACATCCAAGGCTCGCAAATTCTCTGTCTATCGGTGGCGCCCATTTGGGAACCAACGCTGTGCTCCATGATACTGTCAAGCTCGCGAGTGAGCTGGCATCCACAGCAAGATATTTGGGAGGAAATCGGTCGAGACGAAAGCGATACAGTGTGTTAAGACGGAATATCAGAAGATTCAGAAGAAGAGACGAATGTCACCTCAATTGGATACAAGAATGAGAAGAGACAGATGGGAATAAAATATGAAAACGGCAGAAGTAGTTACGGCACAGACAGAAGCAGAAGAAAGTGTGAAGCCGAACGGTGATGGGGTGGTCTTGCTTGAGATAGGAGTTGGACAAGAGAAGCCGACCCCAACTGGATTGGATTTATAGAAGACATACTTGTGTCCGAGACTGCCTCCCTCTCAAATATGCTCATATTGCACTGGCAGCAGTGGCATTGAGAGTGTATCAAACTGCGGAGAGAAAAGGTTGACATCGGAGAAGGCATTGATGTTTCCCTAATTGAATTGGCCAATCGTATTGCGAGAATCCCAAATAAGCACTCAAAGAGGAGGCTGGGGAAAAGGAAGGAACGATTGTCGAGTGAGTCACGGGAGGCGCCTTCTGTTTTGATTTTGCCGAATACGTCGATCATTCACAGTTGGCCTTTCCTAAAAGGGAAAATCATGGGGGCGTAGGGCTGTCAATGAATAATTCAGTGAATATATGAAGTCATAATAGCCTCCCAGTCACCCGTCAATAGAATTGTTCAATTTAATGAGTGTCCTGGAACAATGCTTGTTGTGACTATCAAGTCTCGGCCGAAGGATCAGGTGCACTCTCGTCTTCCGCCAAAAATGGCATAGACCAGACTTTGAGGCTATTCTCTCCCCAATTGTCACTATTCGTAGAATCATGGTCTTCATCATCCTGGGTTTGTGGACGCTGCCCAGAGCATGTCGCTACCACAGTCCCCATGGGATGGAAAACGGCACCCGTAACAGTATCTGAAATAGAATAATGAGCTTCATGTACATAGCAAGGAAAGACAGGCTGCCCTTTAGATAGACAAGACTTACCATTATGGACTCGGTACTCCGCATCGGGATCTTGACTGCCGACAGTATACGCCGGGTCTTTCCACACCCTCATAAAGCCATCCGTACCTCCAGCCCAAATCTCATGGGAACCATCATTGCCAGAGGATACAATATCAATATTCATTCGTTGATTCGTAAAAGCTTTTCGACCACGGAGATACCCAACCATCTGGCCAGTAACTCGAATGTCGTAGACCAGAATGCCATCACTCTTGCGCTCAGCAATATACAGATATCTCCCACATGGGCTCCACAACAGTTGGCTTATTCCCTTGCCGCCAATGTCGCGATTGGCCTCGGTTTTGGCAATATTAAATGTACCCAGACTCTCACCATCGCCGTTTGAGCTATACAATCCGACATGCCGCGTGAATGTTCCAGCGGCGAGGATCCCGTCACCGGTAGGATTACTAGCCATGGCGGATACGATACCTTTCATACCAATCCCCCCGCCGACAATCTGCTTTTTCTTGCTGGGGATGGTTGGCATCCAAGAGACAGGCCCGTCGGTTCCGGGGCGTGAGACATCGAAGAGGCAGATAAGAGAGTCTGACCCGGTGACAAAGTGAGTCCCGCCCATTGTCTGAGGGTAGATGATGGAGTGAGGAGTGATAAAAGCCTCCGTGGTTGGGTTAACCAATGAGTAGCTTGCTACATTGGTTGGTGCCAGGGCAGACGACAACCGAATTGGATGATCTCGAACAGAAGAGAGCAGCAAAGTGGTTGATGGGTCTTGCAGGTTGAAGTATGGATAGATTGCTGTGGCATATGTTGGCTCAGTAGATGGGAGTGTCGAATATGAAGAGAGCTCATGAGGTGAAGAAGTTTCGAGCAAGTCTGGTGGTCTGGGAAGTGAGTTAATTATACCCTGATTTGTTGCACTTGGCTAATGACTACTCCTTACAAGATATGAGTTCGAATATGATGGTCAGCTGAGTCGGTTATGAGACTGGTTCCATCTGGAGTCCTAGAACAGTTGATAAGGTTATCAGACTAGTCAAACATGGGGAATGTGAGAATATGAATCATCGTCGGCTTCATTTCATGCGCATGAATCTGTGGGCAGAGTGGACTGAGCAAGGCATATAGCTAGTAGCAAGATGCCCTCTCTTTTTCCGAATAGTATATCTTACCATTGTACGCTTTTGAAATGGTTCTCGCTAAGAGGTGCTGAAGCCACACATTGTGACTCATCCTTGGCCATTATACCGGGCAGATGAGACTGAGCTTCCTGTCGCTAGCTATATGAATCCCAGATATGCGATGTGTGAGAAACAAGATATGCTCACGCTCTCAACTTAACTTGGACTCACAAAGCCATAAAGAATAATAATCAAAATCAGGAACAAGCACAATCATAGAATTCCCCAACAACTGAGTATATTGACTAGCTGTACTCTCCGTCGTAAATGGAGCTGTTCGAAGATCGTCGCGGTGTCTCGGCCCGCGGAAAAACCCTCTCCGCAAACGCCGCAAATCTTATCGGGACCGCGCCTCGAAGGTTGTTGTTTCTTTAAGGCGCTGCGGCATTTGAACATTCTCCGATCGTCATGTTCGCGCCCAAGACCTCCGCTCCATCAGCTGGTGGTCTCACCATTAACACAAACTCGACCAATTCTCTGTTGTAAGTGATACTCGCAACTTCTAACCTGTCTGTCGATGCGACCCATGCTCTGCTTCGCGATGTAGCTGTTCAAGCTTCACCAAGGCCCAAACTATTATTTGCTATCTCAAGGGACTTGCGATCAAAGCTTGACGGATCGTCATCCCTGTTTGTACCAGCTAGGCGGTGATTTTCCAGTGTACGGGTCGCAGGGGCAAACGTGACCTTCTCAATCGGGAACTGTTTGAACGCTAACAAGCTTGATTTTTTGACTACAGTGGCAATAATACCCAAAATACTTCTACATCTACACTTGGCGGTGGTAATACTGGAGGTGGTCTCTTCGGAAACACAGCTTCGACCCAGAATAAACCAGCTGGGGGGTTATTTGGAGGTGGAAATACAGCGCAATCACAAAACACCGGGTCCAGCATGTTTTCAGGCTTGGGAAACACGCAGCAAAATAGCACGGCTGGTACTGGAGGAAGTCTGTTCGGAAAGCCCGCGACTACGACGACCACACAGCCCGCTTCGGGAGGTCTTTTTGGCACTGCTGGTGCCGGTACTGGTACTGGTGCTGGCACCACGCAGGCTGGATCCACAGGAGGCGGCCTGTTCGGCGGTGCGTCCAACACTACCGCTGCGCCAGCAGCTAACACAGGAGGTGGACTATTCGGCGGTGCATCAAGCACTAACCCTACACCAGCTGGGAATACAGGCGGTGGGCTGTTCGGTGGTGCAGCGAGTACCTCTACAACCCAGGCGGGCACAACAGGAGGGGGTCTATTCGGTGGTGGCTTAGGCTCCACGACACAAACCCAGGCTAAGCCAACTCTCGGTCTCGGCACATCAACCACTGGAGGCGGTGGACTCTTGTAAGTTAATCATTTGCTTGCCAGTCTGAAAAACAGCTTTCTAACCCTGTTCAATATAGTGGTGGTGGCGGTGGTGCTACTCAAAACACCCAGCAACAACAGCAACCTCAGAAGCCGACTCTTTCACTCTTTGGAAATCCCGGCACGACACAAGGTACCCAGCAACCTTTACAACAAAGTGTAGCCACCGGAACAGTCGCACCTGGAGTGACACTGAATCTCGACGAGCTTCTGCCTACAACCAAGTTCGAGAGCTGCGCCGAGCAAGTACGAAAGGGAATTGAAAACATCGACAACTATATCCTCGAACAAATGAAATTATGTAATGAGGTTTCCGATATGCTCCCGACGATCGAGTCGCAGGGTTCGACGATCCCCAATGACGTGGACTTTGTACAAAGCAAGTTGGAGACGATCCAACACGCACTAGAGAATGATGCGGGAGACATTGACCAGTTACGCGGGCTCGTTACACGGGATGCGGCCGAGGCCCAGGTCGCTTTCCGAGCTATCGACACCCTCAAATTGCCTTTGCAGTATCAATCCGCAGGTGGGAGCGGATGGTGGTCTCAAGACCAAAAGGTTCCAGACCGACGATCTACTCGCAAGAATACCCTTGCTCTTCCAGACGACGTGGAGGCCGATCCTGCCACTGCTACCGCTGTCCATGGCGTGCCTGTGAACCTAGTGGACTATTTCTCTCAACGCTCAGACGAGATGGGCGGTGTGCTCGACCGCTACAAGGGCAATCTGAAGGAGATCGAAGACCATCTTCATGGTGTGGAGCTTACCTTGAACCGCCAGATCAGCGAATTCGTCAGCTCTCGATCTCGCGAGAGCGCTGGCCCTCGGAACCCTCAGTCTACGGTCAACGACCTGGCCGCTGTCCTGGGTGACGTTGAAGCAGGAATTCTTGGAGTCGCCAACCGATTGGGTGGTGTGTCAGAGCAAGTGCAGGAGGTCACCCTTGGTCCATTGGCTAATGGAGAGGGCAGACTTGGACTGTAATGTCCTAGGGGTGTTGATCAATTATGTACACTAATGCAATGAGCGGTTTTTTTTAAAAAAAATGAAACGACATATTCCTTGCTTATGTTACTCTGTCTGCTTACGAGATTCGTGATCTCAGCTTTCTCAGCTTGGGTGATAAAAGTATAAGAAGTTACAGCCTCTTAGGGTTGACGTAGTGCTACTATACACTGTACTGTAGTAATGGCTCCAGAGATTGATAATGGCTCGACGGGAATATAAGCACCGCTGTCAAACCATCAAACCACAAGAACTAAATCCATCTAGATCAAATTGTCTCTCATAGACGCACTCATTGTTCAATCTTACACTTACTCTGACTATGGCTTAGTGGCGTGCAAAAGTCCGTGATAATCCGCCACTCTTGCGTGATCGCCTTTTAGCGCGTAACTCTGCGGGAACTGCTTAATTCCAACCTCCACCTCCTCCACAGCCCTCCACGATCGTCAACTTGAACCCACTAAAGATTGTTTGAGAATGGGTTCGAGTATGTTACAGTACATCCCACAGGCCGCAGGAATGCTCCTTCTACTCTTCTTCTTTTCAGCGGTGAGATGTCCATTCTTAAGGGAATGAACCCCGACGATGGCAAACGTTGCCATCAACGTCAGTCGAAATGACGTGATTACACCGGATTTTGGGAAGAAAACAACCAAAATGAGTTGAAATTGAAGGAACAAGAATCCTGGCTAGTTTCTACTGGCGAATGCCCATGAACCTGTGGACTCCATTCATCCATTCCCCGTTATTCCCGTGTTTTACAATGGACTCGAGGAGGGGGGAATCCACGCAGTCGATGGCGCGATCCCGTCCAGTCCGGGTCTGATCACGCAAGATCTTCCAAGAGTCAATGGGATATTCTGGGGTTGACTCATCCAATATGGAGTCCATTCAAGCTCTGCTCACGCCATCGATTCTATTTCTGGGTCTTCTTTCGTTACATTATAAAGGAAGCTCGCTCCTCGACCCGGACTTTTGCCTATTTTCCATCATTCGTCATATCTAGTTTCTAGTTTGGTACAACCTCTTTTCATTTCTTTTCTTCATAAGGTCTAATTCGATCCGATCTATTGTGGATCGTAAACCTTCGCCATGGCTCCGTCTTTGGTAGACCCTATTCTCCCCTCAGCCCCGTCCTTGGGCAACATTGGTCTACCCATCAAGGGGAAGATCAATCCCATTGCAAATGACAACAAGTTCGGTTATGTGCCAGGCCGTACTATTGTTGAGAAACATGACAACTACCCTCATGACGACTTTCTGCCCAGATTCCCTGACGTCCACTGGGGCCCAATTGAGGAACATGTATATGAAGATCGTGGAATACAGGGAGATCCCAAATTCCGTAACCTGCTGCAAGATGCAACAGCTGTCTTCGACTATAACCCCAAGATTGGAACGGAGATCCATGGTGTTGATTTGGCAACCCTGACAGATGCACAGAAGGATGATTTGGCACGTCTTGTCTCCTATCGAGGTGTAGTCTTTTTCCGGTCTCAGAAGAACTTCGACATTCAATCTCAACGGGCTCTTGGACAACACTTTGGCAAACTTCACAAGGTAGGCTTGATACCTACATGGGCAACATCATGAGAGTAGTATTTAATTTCTGTACAGCACGCGACTACTTCAGTGCCTAAGAAGGAAGGCCTCGAAGATGTTCATGTCGTCTATACCGGAGACAACTCCGGCGACAACCGTGCCCTATTCAGCCCTAGTTTCCTGTGGCACTCAGATGTGAGTAGTTCCGAATCTCATTCGAACCATTGGGCCGCTGCTAACGAGATTAAAGGTTACATACGAGATCCAGCCACCATCCTACACATCATTGAAGCTCCTGACAGGACCACCCAGTGGTGGCGGTGGTGACACATTGTGGTCATCTCAATACGCCGCCTACGATGTCCTTTCTCCATTCATGCAGACCTACCTGAAAAACCTTACTGCCCTTCACTCCGCAGACATGCAAGCGAACGACTCAAAAGCACTCGGACGACCAGTCCGTCGAGACCCCATCACAACGGTTCACCCATTGATCCGAACAAACCCAGTAACCGGATGGAACGCTCTATTCTTCAACCCAGGCTTCGTCACAAAGATCATCGGTATCCCCAAAGCCGAGAGCGATGCCATTTTGAAATACCTCACCGACGTAGTTGCTACAACGAACGAGCTTCATGCTCGTTTCCAGTGGAACAAAGATGATGTCGCTATCTGGGATAACAGAACGACAGTATGTTTGACATTACCTAATGACACTTTCAATATACTAATTGAACCCAGGCACACTCTGCATCCTATGGCTTCACACCACACCGACGACACGCAGTCCGTGTTGCAACCCATGCCGAGCGTCCTGTTTTGGAGGCAACGGGTAAATCCCAGGAGGAAGAGCTGAATGCCTTGTATGGACTGCCGGCAGTCAATAAGGATGGATCTCGACAGTCGAACTATAACGACTAGGCAAAAATATCTCATAAATCATTTAGCGTTTGCAAATTAGCGGGATCCATCAATTAGTTAATTCATTGAACCTGGTCATTTTCTTTCACTTCAATTCATCCTGTAGCATCTCAGTAATTTTTCTGGTTCTCACCATCTCGATCTTCCTTTAATGCTAGCGTTCCGTTTCGTTGTATCTCACCATCCTCCGATTCTACCAGCTTCCATGCTTCCTCGCCTACGCTGGGTCTGGCTAGACTAGTAGCCCATCAAAGACAAGGGGAATTGAGCAGGATATAGTAATTCGACTAAGGGGCTTCTGGCGCCTGTGCTACCATTTATTATCTGTTTCTTGGAAACATTACAATTGAGAGGAGATTCTTCTGAATTACTCAACTGCCACTCTGCAAAACAAAACAGAGAAATTGCAAGTTGTGATTTGGTTTAATAGTACAGTGGACAAAGACATGCAAGACCCAGGGCCAATCCAGCGCTTCAAAAACTCATTATGCAAAGAGCCGAGGACGGGTAGCTTGACCCGGCCACGGTGTAGGGGTTTAGGAGTATTTTGTTTGTTGTTTTTTTTCTTGGTTTTTTTTTTCTGTTCTTGAGATCGTTGAAAATGGTCGAGCTCGTGACTTCGCTTCAATATTATACAAGCTGAATGCTGGACGACGTCTGCGTGACAATTTTACAGTCACGTAGATGGGACTAGCACCAACAGATTTGGGGAGAAGACGATATGAAACGAGAAACAATTATCATTGTCAATCCATTTACTCGTTGATCTTAGCCAGGATCCTGTACCGGTGTTAGTAAGATCGAAGGGGTTAATATTATACTAAAGCTTGGCAAAACTTACTCAGAGTCCCGGAAAAGGGTGTACTCGTCCTCGCCGACCTTGATGGGGCTACCACCGAACTATTGAAAGGTTGATGTTAACATGGGCTTGTTATGATTATACTAGGACCACGGCAGAAGTCATCTGCCAGATAGTCGATGCGACGCGGAAGGACACGGAAACAGGGATCGCGAAACGTACCTGGGGGATCAGGACCTTGTCGCCAGAGGCAACACCCATGGGCAGACGCTTGCCGTCCTTGTCGAAGGCACCGGGGCCGACGGCGAGAACCTTGGCCTCGTTCTGCTCCTTGACACTGCTCTCAGGGAGGAAGATACCGGAGGCAGTCTTGGCCTCGGGCTTGATGCGCTGGACCAGGACGCGGTCCAGGAGGGGGGCGAGGGACTTGATGTTACGGAGGACAGACTATTGCAAATAAATGTCAGTATTTTGGATGCGCGAGTAGGGTGTTGGGAGATCGATTGGGAGTAGGGGAAAAATTGCGGAGGACAGTCGAGAGATCCGATGGGACCAGACCAAGGGGTTTGAGCTTAGCAGTATAGCTGATAATGCGATTTGCATGATCAGACATGATGCTTCACTTTGTTTAACGTACCATTGTGATGAGAGATGGAGTCTTGAGGCCAAGAAGTGATGTTCGTGGGATGAAAGAGGGAGTGAAGAGAGAAACGTCCGGGGGAATCGAATGGAGAAATTTCCAGAATGCCAAGCCCGCGCGAGCTCTCCCGAGGCCAACCCGACTAGGACCGACTTGCGACCAACGCAATTGGATAATTCAAGTGGCTAACTACAGCACTGTAGATAGTATTTAGTGTTTTGGGATACTTCTACTACTACTTAGGTCTATAGAATTATTGATTTTGGGTAATTGGCTACGAGATGCCAATTCATTAATATTCTTAAGAGGACTCTACAGCTACAGCTCTCCGTTCTCCCGAGCCGAAGCTCCAAATACCCCGGCTCTCAATGGCCCAAATTTGAAAGAGATAGATTCTCATAAAATGCTAAGAACGCCACAATACCCAATTGCTTTATCGGATGGACACCACGCAAACTCCCAGACAGTCTCATAGGAATAGTAAAGCTATCGCCAGAAACTACCACCTCCTGCCGCGTCCGCGACCTCCATAATTTCCACGTTGATCATAGCCTCCATAGCCCATCTGGCTTTGTCCTCCCTGGGCGAAACCTGGTGGTCCTTGTCCTTGTCCGCCGAACCCAGGTTGAGGTTGTTGAGCACCACCACCTGGTTGTCCGCCCATCATTGCTTGCGCATGCTGCATAAAGGCCATGGGGTCCATGGATGATGGATCTAATCCTTGAGCCATCATGGATTGTAGCATACCCTGCATCATATCCGGGTTCATGTCGGGCATCCCGGGCATCCCAGGCATCCCAGGCATTGGCTGTGGAGTGTTGGCAGCTGCTGGGGGTCCTGGAGGCGCGCCAGGCATCGGAGGCATGCCCACTCCCAGGAAGGATTGCATGTCATCCATTTGTCGCTTCTGATCACCAACCTCTTTCCGCATTCCTTGTTGCTTGAGACAATAGCTAACCCAAGTAAACTCGTCGAATCCATAGTTGAAGTAGTCTGAAATGTCGGAACCCGGACGTCGCCAGGGTTTATCGTCTGTAGGAAAGTCGGCGTCCATGTCCGTGGACATGATGGGTTTTCCTGTTGTATGGTGTACTGGGTTTCCATTCACATCAATTGTAGAGCTATGGATAGCTGGATACGCCGAGCCAGGCTTCTGAGGCGCAGCCGGCTTCGCAGCAGCGGCCGGGGCGGCCGCGACTGCAGGTGTTGCTGCATCTGGACGAGGTGTGGCGGAAGGAGTAGCGGACTTTGAGACTATAGATGAATCGGCCGAGGAAGGTCTTTGCGGCTCTTGTCGTAAGCTTGCATGGCGTGGATGGGACCTTTAAAGATGAGTTAGGAAGAGGTATCGCGCGTATAGGTGAAGTATCTCACGCTTCTTGAGGGGGTGCGTCGGCTGGTGCCTCTGTGATAATATTAAAATCATCCTATAAATGGTTCCAATGGTTAGCATCTGCCGCAGTAATCGAAGTGCTGGTCACTCACGTCGTCCGACTCAACCTCGACCTCTTCCTCCTCCATCATGTCGCTCTCCTGCGGTTGGCCAGAAGTTGCATTGGCGCCATGATTCGCGGTCTGGGTCGCTGATACCGAGTCAACGGGGTCATAGAAATCATCCTCTTCTTCGTCCATGGTGATTTGCTTTTCAGTATCAAAAAATGGTAGCTAAAAGAGTAGTTGAAGAATCAAGATGCTCCCGCAAATGAGCGCATACGACAGGTCACGTGTGGGCTTGCAGAGACGGCATTACCGCATGAAAGTATTTCTTTTTGATAAACTCACATCTACTCAACTAAAATACTTTTTAAATTCCTAAGTTTATCCCGGCAGTCAGAATGGTTTCCTCTGAACAGGACAGCCAGGCATCCACGCCGCGGTCCTTTGCGGGCCAGAGCATCTCCGCAGAGGAAATGCTTAAGTCGCAAACCGTTGGTCTCGTGCATCTGTCCGACTTTCGCAAGCGCCGTGCAGAGGTTTTGGAGGCGAAGGAGCGCGAGGCGCATGACAAGTCATTGGGGCGATTGGCATCTGGTAATTCAAGAAGTGCAACTCCTTCCACAGGCGACGTAACTGACGGGTAAGCTTCAAGGCCTCGCCGCATAACTCGTCTCCCGCATAAACTGATCGCAAGGTCACAGGTCATGGACTCCAAAGAGCGACGCACCACCCAAGAAGAAAAAGAAGAAGGCCCTCGCAAAGAGCAAGCTTTCTTTTGGCGACGACACTGAGGAAACGGGCGAAGAATCCGCAGTTGCCAATCCGCGCGACTCCAGCATCTCACGATCTGGCTCGAAAACCCCTAACGAAGAAGGAGCGCCGTCTTCTTCCGTTCGTATGAAAGCAAATCCTAATGCACGGGCACCTCCTAAAGCAATGACGAAGGCTTCAATGGAGGCCGAAGCGGCAGCGCGCGAGACATTACGCAAGGAATTCTTGGTGATGCAAGAGGCAGTTAGGAATACCGAGATATTGATACCATTCGTGCTCTTTGATGGGACAAGTGTTCCCGCCGGCTCAGTGAAAATCAAGAAGGGAGATCCTGTTTGGTTATTCTTGGACAGATGTCGCAAGGTCGGTGCTGAACTGGGAGGCCGCAGTGCCACTGGCGCGGCAAAGGCTCGTCGGGAATGGGCTCGAGTCAGCGTGGATGACCTGATGCTAGTCAAAGGCGATGTGATTGTCCCTCATGTAAGTTTCGCCATGCCATTCCACTGAACTTTTTACTGATAAGTCTCTCAGCATTATGAGTTCTACTACTTTATCGCCAACAAAGTATCAAGCTTCTCAAAAGCAGGTGGCCTATTGTTCGATTATTCGAACAAACCACCTCCTCCGACTAAACCAAATGATAGTCCTCTGTATAATCCTAGTGAGGAAAAGTTAGAGGGCTTCGACAAGGATGGAACAGAAACCAAGGTGGTCGACCGCCGATGGTATGAAAAGAACAAGCATATATACCCGGCTAGTCTATGGAATGAGTACGAGCCTGGCCCTGAATTTGAAGAGAAGATGACATCGACACGACGAGATGCACAGGGAAATACCTTTTTCTTTTAATAGCTGTTTGTTAATACTTCAATAATTTCTGGGCTTTTTACAGGCGTTGTGATGGGGAAAATACTAGACTTACTCAATTGACACTTCATTTGGCTGAGAGTCCTCGAGGTATCTTCGCCTCGGGTGACCGCACCACCTTAACTCTACTTCCACCAATTCTACTTTGACCTCCCAATTCAATCTTCTCTTTCACCCTATCCCAAATCGAACCCATTGCATACTTGCACAGTGTGACGATGGATTTCCACCTGAGATGCAATTCTCTCAAATGCCGAGTGCAACTGAAGGAGAGAGCAGTAGTTACAACATGCTCGTAAGTCGCTTGCCTTAACTCACTCATGCTCTGCTGACCTCGCAGGCACATCTTCTGTTTTAAATGTGCTGGCGATCTTGGACTCTCTCATCCCACTGCCGGTGACCGTCATTGCCCTGCTTGCCAGACAGTCCTGTCTAACCCGGATGATGCTGTCTCTACAATTTTGAATCCTACTGAAGACTACAAGACAAGTGTTCTGAGTGGCCTCGATCCGAATACGATTATGGAATGTGCTGGACGAGCATTGGGCTTCTGGGCATACCAAAGCACGCAGGAGATGTATGTTGTGCTCAAGTCATAAAATGAAGACTCGAGTCTAATTACTTCTTCAGATTCTATCAAGAATTCCTCGGGAAAAGTCTCACTGAGAAATATGCAAGTCTCAACACACAAATGGACAAGCTGATTCACAACGCCAATTCCGAAATCACAACTCTGCACAGCAAAGTCTCCGGTTTGTCTTTGATACCACTGCTCTTGTCCTAGCTCAACTGACATTAAAATCAATCAGATATGCAAGGTGTACATGAGCAATTAGAAAAGAAGAACCGAGACTTGCTTGAGCTGAATCGTGAAAGGTCCAAGAAGCTCTCCCAGATAACGAATCTCTACAATCTTCTCAAAGCGCGCGCAATGCGAACTCAGCTACAAAACGCCGCCTCAGACACTGTCTCTCAAACAATCAACACTTTCTCAACTCGAACGGAACCTACTGTATCAACTAACCACACCCTTACAACCACACAGCCAAAGGCTCGAACTCCCGGTGGGGCAAAGACGCCGATTTTCCCCATAAGCCCCGAGGGTGTGGAGCAGATACATCGATATCAACGGAGTGGCACTGGCAGCTCCAAGCGAGCTGGCAAAAAGACCCCAGGAGGGACGGCAATGTTGCCACCAGCAGCCAGAGCAAACTGGAAATCGCCTTGTTGTAAGTTCTCTTGGTATAAATTGGGTTTACTGGCCTAAACTAAGTTATATGTATAGTGCAACATCCGAACCCACAGCACCGAACTCGCCTACCGCAGGCATCGCGACAGTCGACTATCCTATCGACTCTTCCATCCGCTGATGCTATGCTTGCACGATTCGGAAATTGATTTTTGGGTTGCTCGCTTGCTCAGCTATATGAATGGATCGGATGGGTTCTTTGGATATCATTGCGCGCAGCGTTATCCAAGCGATCATCAATGAATTAACGGGTTTATCTTTATATAATAATTATGTTTCTGGCAGATATTATCCAAATTAATCTGCAAATCTGCACAATTAATCATCTTGAATGAATGCCAGTGGGTACTTAGTTGTAGTAGATAGTTAATGTGCTGGAGTATACATGTGTGGTTGATTGTAGAAACGATATATAAACCGCAGTATATTATGAAACATAAGCAGGGTCGCTAACTCGTTTCGACTAAGAAATGACTGGAATAATTGACTGGAATTGAAATCAGGAGCACTAGAACTCTATCATGATTAAAAATACTATATATCTATTGAACAGGCACCGCCAGGGCCGTCGACCTCGGGAATACCCAAGTAATCTCACCGTAATATACAACTAACAGTCTTACACTACCAAAGTCAATTGACTAAACATCAAACTCACATTGATATACTTAATTCATAGTATGAAATAAACTGCTCTCTACAAAATCCATACAATCTTCATATCCCACCTACTTATTTATACTCCCATAACTTTATAGGTATAAACTGCATCGCAACTACACTCCATCCGGAAAAGCCTCCTCTCGTCCGGCCCGCATCTCGGTTCAACGGAAGGCCCAAGTCCACCTCGGGTCAACCACCATCTTTCCAACCCAATCCAGTCCACAACCTCGATATGTACTACCCCATCCTGCACGGTCCTTACCTTATCTTTATTTCCTGTTCCTGTCGATCGTATCCCCGAGCTAGATAGCTTGGAATCTGGGGTAAGCTGGAGCTTGTGTGGAGCTGTCATACATACAACCTGTATTTTTGGTATTGATGCGTATTTTATTTTATCGCTCACCATGTCAGATCGAAATATTCATGCATGCCATTCTTTAGAATTTTATACTCTTGTTCTTCACTCCTACTTTATTCCTACACTACTAGCAGCGAAGATTAAGGACAATCAAATCACTACTGTACATCTACTCTTGGACAAATCTCGTATCATCTTGATAAATTATTCGGGACATCACGATCTAAATCTCCCGGTGGAACATAAAAGGAAATCTAATCATGTAGTCGGCACCAAGCATCCGGTCTTTTCGTCCGGGCGAGAAGAAACGCCATACCCTCGATTAGAGGGGAGAGAGGGAGAGACCTAGGGGGTCCCGCCAAAGTTCATATCATGCCATGCATTATACCACAAACCCATGCAACGATGGAGACGCTGCAGAAACAAGAAAACAGGGACAAAAACACCAGGGGAGAAAGCCTTCTTTTATTTATGACATTTAAGCGCCGAACTCCTTGATGTCGGTCTTCTTGCCCTGCAGAGCCAGCGGCACGATACCACTGACGTGCATCTCGGGGCCGTACACGTGCATGTCCAGACCCAGCTCGACACCGGCAGACTTGATGTTCTTCAGACCCTCCTGGTAGTTAGGACCAGCACGACGGACCCAAATCTGGACCTTGTGCTCGTTCAGAACGGGGGCAACATCGCGGATGGCGCGGATGACACCCTTGAAGGTGGAGGCGACGTTAGTGAAGTTGGCAATACCACCGCCGATGAAGAGGACCTTGCCCTCGGGGTGCTGGGGAGCACGCAGCATCAGGTCCAGAACGGTCTTGGCGTAGGAGTAGGTCTGACCCTCGGAGGGAGCACCAGAGTACTCTCCGTAGTTGGCCAGCTCGGAGACGAAGCCAGCAGAGGCAATGGCATCGGCGTAGACAACGGAAGCACCACCACCGGCAACCAGGGTCCAGACACGACCGCTGGCGTTCAGGACAGTCAGCTTAAGGGAAGCACCGGTCTTAGCGTCCATGTCGGAGATAAACTTCTCCTCCTTGCTCATCTCACGACCGAAGGGAGCGGGGAAGTCAATTGGCGGACCAGCGTCAATGTTGACCTTGCCGTCGGTGGAGGCAATGGTGGGCAGGCCCAGAGCGGCGGGGCTGCGGGCAATAGCCCACTTGGTGCCGCACTCGAACTCAGCAGTCTGGTCAAGCTTGGCAGCCAGGTCAAGGAAGAAAACCTGAGCGGAGGTGGCGTCCTCGTTGGGGATAACAACGAGGGGGTTGATCTCGAGGTAAGTGAATTGGCAGTCGACGTAGACGGCGTACAGGCGGACAATGAAGTCAACCAGGACGTTGTGAAGACCCTGAGGCACCTTGCTCAGCAGGCCGGCAGCGATCTCCTCGTTGGAGGGGAAGTTCTTGAGGTTGACGGGAATCAGAAGCTTCTCAGCCTTAGCATCAACATCACCGACATCAACACCACCCTCGTGGTAGAAGAGGATCCAGTCACCCTAAAATTGCGAGAGTTAGTATGATTTGGCTCAATTGGTCTACTATATCTCTTGTAGAGTGGTTTGAACATACCTCACGGACGGAGTTAATGCAGACGTAAGACTCGGTTTCTTGAGCGTGGGGAACCATGGGCTCAACGAGGAAGTTGCGGAGGACACCAACGACGTGCTCGACCTGAACGTCCTTGCCAGCGCGGGCCTCAACCCACTCACGGGCCTCGGCCCAAGTCTTGTTGAGGGCAAGTAGACCGCTCTTACCACGACGCTTGATCAATTGATCGGGCTTCGCAACGAACTTAGCACCGGGGGTGAGCAGCCATGGGTAGGTGACCTCAGCCTGGTCAAGGACATCCTTGACGGCCTTGTCTTCAGGGAAGTGGAGGGAGGCGAGACGAGGAGGAGGGTTGTGTGTAGTCGAAGGAGGCAGAGGAGAAGGCTTAATGACGGGGGCGCGAGTAAGGTGATAGTTGAGGATGGCCTTGCCGTCGGCCTCGAAGATAGACTTGGCGGACATGATGTGTGAATATGGATGTGAGAGTGAGGAGGGTGAAAGAAGGAGAAGAAAAAGAGAGAAGAGTAGAAGGGAAAAAAGAAAGAGTAGTATTTTTTTTTGCTGGGCTGCTGGGGTTCTTGCAAGACTGGAAGGTACAGCGTAGACAGGAGAAAAAGTTGTGCTGGAGAGTACAGCGTACAATTGAGCGGTTGAGACCAAAAAAGAGTGGAAAAGGTGGGGTTGTTGGGGCAGTCGGTGTGTACACTATGTATTACAGCCCCTCGTTATTCTGGATGTTTGGTTATTCGCTGAGGTACATCAGCATGCAGGTGGCAGTATATGTAGTGTATAGGGTAAATACAGTTGGGATGTATCTGGTATGATGTATCAATTGTGTGAATATCTGTATATACTTTATATATCATATTGTACGAAGTGTATACTTGAGTATATAATGTATTGTTTATCTATACAGTATACCCCGCTGTATGATGTGTGTAATTGTAATACAAGTATCACGGATACCCGGTACTTTGGGGACCGCAACTGTTGAGTTGGGAGGAGCTGTACACCGTACCTGCGAGTACTCACCTTCCCCCGATTTTTCTTTTGCCTTTCTCTCTCTCTCTCTTCCTCTCCTTTTCTCTCTTCTCTTATTCCCATCTTTCAGCGGGTGTTCATTCACATACGTATGTTCTTATCCTTCTCACTTTCCCCCTCTTCTTCAATCACCTTGGGAGTGTGCCGCCATCCTGAGAATTATCATTCATCTCGTGTGATCCTCAAATTCTAACATCCCCCGCCATTATCAGATTCACAATGCCTGCCACTTCACTGTCCGCCGGCACCGGCGCCCAGAACGCCAACGATAACATCACACGCTTCAACCCCCCTAGCCGTGTGCTCTCTCCTCTTAACCACGCTCTCTTCCACAACAAGACACGATGCTTCGTATAGTGAGTTGTCCCATCTCAATTCGTCCGAAATACCTCTTCCTACTTTCTCCGTGGACGACAATCATGAGATTGATTGGATGAAATCTAACAATGGCATAGTGGCATGCAACCCCGAGCCGTGCAGGGCATGCTCGACTTTGACTTCATTTGCAAGCGTTCCACTCCCTCCGTGGCCGGTATCATCTACACTTTCGGTGGTCAATTCGTTAGCAAGATGTACTGGGGTACCAGCGAGACCCTCCTCCCCGTCTACCAAGACGTTGAGAAGGCCATGGCCAAGCACCCAGACGTTGACACTGTCGTCAACTTCGCCTCCTCCCGTTCCGTCTACAGCTCCACCATGGAGTTGATGAACTGCCCCCAGATTCGCTCCATCGCCATCATTGCTGAGGGTGTCCCCGAGCGTCGTGCCCGTGAGATCTTGGTCACTGCCAAGGAGAAGGGCATCACCATCATTGGCCCTGCCACCGTTGGTGGTATCAAGCCTGGTTCCTACAAGATCGGTAACACTGGTGGTATGATGGACAACATTGTTGCCTCCAAGCTGTACCGCAAGGGTTCCGTTGGCTACGTCTCCAAGTCCGGTGGTATGTCCAACGAGCTGAACAACATTATCTCCCAGAACACCGACGGTGTCTACGAGGGTGTTGCCATTGGTGGTGACCGTTACCCCGGTACCACTTTCATTGACCACTTGGTCCGTTACCAGGCTGAGCCTGAGTGCAAGATCCTCGTCCTCCTGGGTGAGGTTGGTGGTGTTGAGGAGTACCGTGTCATTGAGGCTGTCAAGAACGGCACCATCACCAAGCCCATTGTTGCCTGGGCCATTGGTACTTGCGCCAGCATGTTCAAGACCGAGGTTCAATTCGGTCACGCCGGTGCCTCCGCCAACTCGGAGCTCGAGACTGCTGTTCACAAGAACAAGGCCATGCGCGAGGCTGGCATCCACGTCCCCGAGACCTTCGAGGACCTTCCCCAGACCCTGAAGGAGGTCTACGACGCTGAGCTCAAGAAGGGCACCATCACCCCTGCCCCCGAGCCCGTTGTCCCCAAGATCCCCATTGACTACTCTTGGGCCCAGGAGCTGGGTCTTGTTCGTAAGCCCGCTGCTTTCATCTCTACCATCTCCGACGACCGTGGCCAGGAGCTGCTCTACGCCGGTATGCCCATCTCTGATGTCTTCAAGGAGGACATCGGTATCGGTGGTGTCATGTCCCTGCTGTGGTTCCGTCGTCGTCTCCCCAAGTACGCCAGCAAGTTCCTGGAGATGGTTCTCATGCTCACTGCCGACCACGGTCCCGCCGTGTCCGGTGCTATGAACACCATCATCACTACCCGTGCCGGCAAGGACCTGATCTCCGCTCTGGTCTCCGGTCTCCTGACCATTGGATCCCGCTTCGGTGGTGCGCTGGACGGTGCCGCCGAGGAGTTCACCAAGGCCTTCGACAAGGGTCTCAGCCCCCGTGACTTCGTCGATACCATGCGCAAGGAGAACAAGCTCATTCCCGGTATTGGTCACAAGGTCAAGTCCCGTAACAACCCCGATCTGCGTGTCGAGCTCGTCAAGGAGTTCGCCAAGAAGCACTTCCCCAGCACCAAGCTGCTCGACTATGCCATTGCCGTCGAGACCGTCACCACCTCCAAGAAGGACAACTTGATCCTGAACGTCGACGGCTGTGTCGCTGTCTGCTTCATTGATATGATTAAGAACTGTGGTGCTTTCAGCCCCGAGGAGGCTGAGGACTACCTGAAGATGGGTGTCCTCAACGGTCTCTTCGTTCTCGGCCGTTCCATCGGTCTGATTGCCCACTACCTCGACCAGAAGCGCCTGCGTACCGGTCTGTACCGTCACCCCTGGGACGACATCACCTATCTGCTCCCTACCCTGCAGAAGGGAGGTGCCGAGGGCCGTGTCGAGGTCAGCGTTTGATTTTGTTGGACATGATTTGCAGCGCCGTCCGCTGGTGGCATACAGTCCGTCCCGAAAGGACGGTGGAGTTTGGTTGATCCCTTGGTTTTTGTTTCTCAGCAGTTTTGTATCCATGTACTGCGCTACCCAGCATGACCGGGTTAACGGTGGGCGATGCCAGAAGGCTCGCCCATGGAAAAAAAGGTGCAACGCCCGACTACGGTTCTTGATTTAATTTGTTTAGATGACTAGACTCCTTTGGGGACCTAATGAACGTACCCATTGCATGATGACATTATGTTTTGACCATTCTGCTATAGTAATTTATCGTATTTCAAAATTCACTCCAGTGTACTTCGTAAAAGACCAGCTATTAAATAACACTCCACTATACTATGTAGGATGTATTTTGAATGGTACATCCCTCCCTGCCCCAGGGTGAAGGGCGGGATCCCCTTATCAGCTTATCAGAACCAATTCAACTCTAATTTTCCTCCGCAACCAACAACTACCAACCACCAACCCTCATACATAATGGTCCGTCTCAAAAACCGGTATCTCCTACTAGACATACTCTACCCGGATCCAAAAACATGGCCGTCCACAACCAAATCGACACATAATTCCGCACACTCCGCACAACTAGCCATTCACTCCCCGACCTCCGACGCGTTGACGCCAGGCTTGCTCGCGAAAATGATCCGCGAGGAAGTTGCTGAATTATATGGGGATTGGGGTGTAGGCAAACTCGGCGGTGCATCTGCAACGGGACTTAATGGTGTGTTTCTGCCTCTGCCTACTACATTGCGCTCTGAGGATGAGGGGGAAAAGCTTTCTCGGAATATAATCTGGTCATTAGTATGACGTTGACACTGACGAAACCTACAGTGAAATACCTTTCTCCCGCAACATCAACTGCTATCATTCGTTGCCCCCGCGCATCATTCCGTCTCGTTTGGTCCGCACTAACATACATGTCCCATGTCCCGGAGCCCGGGCCGAGCGCACAAAGACGACCTAATGGAGGTCGAGAACGGCCCTGTGTATTTCGCGTACTGCGTGTATCGGGTACGATCAAGAAGGCGGAGGAGGAAGCGATTCATCGAGCGAGGAGGGAGATTGTACGTATTCGGGGTGTTGAGGAGAAAGGTGTTTTGGGAGATTTGATTTCGGGGGAGGATGTTAAGGGGAAGGTGGAACGTACTGTTCCTGTCACGAGGGATATCATGGAAGATAGTGAAGATGAAGATATGGATGATTGAGTGCTGGTGGTGGTTTTTATCTGCTTTACTTCAGTTGTATATATATCAATGATACCCATTCGATTTGCATTCTGCACATATTTCGTACTATACATTGATTCAAGTTTTTGTGTTTACATCCTATACTGATATAGGTAGTAATTAAATTATGTACATCACGTCTTTCGTCGTACTTTCACTCCACTATCCGGCAACGGACCATTCCAATCAGCCATTTCATCATCATTTTCATCCATTCCCTCGTCCATAGCCGCCTTACTAGCCGCATCACGCATGCGAGCCTCTTCTTCTAACTCTTCTCGTTCAAGGTCATCATATTCGTCCTTCATATCCAGCCATCGCTCCTGAACATCTCGTACATCCGTAACACCCATCCCCTCACGCACAGCAACTTGCCAGACAGTATCATTCGCGCCCTCGGCAGAACCAAATGCGTATCCAGACGCACGATCAATAGCCCGGAGTAAATTCATCATACTCTTTTTATCCTCGACGGCCAGCGTCTCGAAAGCGACTAGTCCGAACTCCTCGACTAAGTCCATAATAGCCGTATTCAAGGCACCGAACTTGCTGTGTGGTAGACGGGAGGATTCAGACTCTAAGTGCGGGAGCAGGTAATTGAGATCTTGGACTTCGGTGTAGAAGTCTAGGTTAAATGGGAGGTCGGGGTAGTTGGAAAGATTGTCGATTTTTGTGAGGACGTTCAAGTGGGGTAGGTCGAGTTGTAGCATTGCGCGGAGAGAGAGAATGAGGGCGGAGATGTACATGGACGGTAAAGTGAGGGCGTAGCTGTCGACGAGATGAATGACAATTAACTGGTAATGTTTGGTTAGTTATATTCCGTAATATGTACCGATGAACCAGTGTTGGCGTTGCTCACCCGATATCCCAGCTTCTGAATCCGAAAGAAGATATTCCTCAGAGACGAGTGATGTGTGAAAAGTTCAACTTGACCGGGGCAATCGAAAAGCACATAATCCTCTAATCAGAGATATTTTAGCAAAATGACCTCAGATATTGGGATCACCTGGTGCAATGCAACAAACCTCCAAGCTCCTTCAGCCCACCTTCCAACCACGAGTAATTCTCTTCCAACTCTTCAAGTGCATAGAGAGTTGCGCCATTCGGACCTAGCTTGTCCTCCTCCATAATCTCTTCAAGAGTAACGAGATCGCGCACGTCCAGCGCACACGGGTACGAAGTCTTATCGTTGGCGGGGTCGAGATTCACGATGGAGCACTTGCGTCCGATAGCTCCAAGGAACTGGTGCATACCATTGCAGTAAGTAGATTTACCGGCACCCGGTGGCCCGATGACCAGTTGTGCGAAAGGCATTTCTTGTGGTGAGTTTGAAGATGAGGGAGTTTGATTTAATGGTGACCTTCACCTTTCGGAACTATTTTTTGGATAAGCTTGGATGATAAAGCGGTCCACTTTAATTGGAATCGGCCAATCATGCCCAGTGATTTTGGCTATTCTGCCACAATTGTGGCTTAGGCTCATGTAGTCAAAATCCGAGTCATCTGATATCACGTGGGGACATGGCGTAGTTGGGAACGCGTTCGACTGAAGTCCACTTCAATCTTCACTATCTAGTGATATCGAGAGATCGCCGGTTCGATCCCGGCTGGCCCCATTTTTTGCCTTTTTCTTTTTGCTACGATCTCAAATTCCAACCGAGGACTTTGAGAATACCCTCGTTGATTACTCGGAATCCGTGACTGTCCATCGGGTCAGATTGGAGATCGTCAATGTACTCTGCAGAATGGATTGGGGCCAAAATCAGTCGTCGAGATAAACTTTACGGAGAGATTTAGCCTTATCAACAAATCTGGTTAGATGGGGCGCCGAAAGTATACTTCATGCCAGGCCCCCTGGGGGCGGAATCCACCATTATTCACCACGGTATCATATGTATTTATGCCGTAAGATGCTGAGCAAATGCAGCAGATACGGGGTTACAGATTGTAATCAGCCCCCAACTTCAACCCATGCTGTATCTTGTGTTGCGCGGGGACCTGCATCTCATGTGTTTCGTCCAAGACCTGCGCCTTGGACACCTACGCATGCCAAGGCAATCAAAATAGAACTATAGACCATCATGCATCGATATTGGCTCTGCTTGAAGGTAGGCAGTCGCTGCGGGATATTTGGGGACCGAATCAATCCGACAGCCAATAAAGCCATCTGTCAGAGGCACGAGCCAAGGATTCAAGGAATGACATTATCAATTCTCAGAGAAGCCATCGAAAAAACATTGATCCAAAAAAAGGGGTCCTGTCAGCACTACGATGCCGAGAAATAATCTCATACCCCAAGCGAAGTACATAGAATACAACTTGTATTACTTGAAGTATAAGCCCAAGCTGCGGATTGACCAAATTCTTGATACGCCCCGAAGATGCCTACAACAATCTCAAATACAAGATCTGCCTCCAAGACGGCGGGTGGCCTAAGCTAAAAGAAACATGGGGGACCCGGGGTCACATTCATCACGGTAGATTCTGGGAAAGACCATTATAAATAGGAGTTCTCAGACTCCGGGTCTCATATCTCGCAAGAAACCCATTCAACAAACCAGAAGCTCAATTCAATCTTTCTCAAAATGAAGTGGCAGTCGACTTTGCTTATTCTTGGCGCCATTGCCAGCCAGGTAAGTCTTAATTCCCCATTAAGAATGATACGAAATTTGAAGTAGTGGCTAAATTTCCCTTAGGCCTTCGCTGGCGAGGACACTATCAAATGCACCATTAATCAGGAATATGCCCGCGCGAACAGAGTTGCGGAAGAAATCGATTATCTCAACGGCCTCTCTGGTCAACCTACTGCCGAAGCTGGAAAATGCAATCGTGTCAGCTGTGCTTACGGCGCGGGGATCTATGTCTGTTCGGATGTGAGTATTGCTTGACGACATTTTCTTTGACCCAGAATACTAATGAATGTATAGGATGGCAAGGATCACACACTCAAGAGCTGGGGCACTGTAGCAGATGTGAGCCAAAAGGTTTCTGACAAGTGTATCTCGGGGGAGACTATCAATGGCCGTCTGCATAGTTCTGATGGTTGGGGAGTGATCATCCAGGGAGCATCGTGCTAGCGATTTCTAACTTATCGTCAGTAACAATTGATCACTCTCTTAGCAAATATAAACACTTTGATATTACTATGAATTTCAAGAGCTAAACCCGGATTTTATCAAAATTAGAATCAAGGTAGCTTTATTGTAGAATGTAAAACAAGATCATTTTTGAGCGGAACGTTTATTTAGGGTCGTTTGCTTGAAGTAACAATGTTCCTCAAGTCTAACGTAGTATATGGCTATATAGGTGAGTTTCGTCGCTATGAAATGTGTTGTGGGCCCCAGTGTTGGATTTTGTCAAACTTGTCCAGCTCTGGATACCTGTAAAGATTGTATCATATAACTTGCAAGCGTCATTATGCTGACCCAAAGAGCTTTTATAGCTAGAACTCAACATCAATATGCCTCTTGCATCTTCATAAGATTGTCACTACAGAGAAAAGAAAGGTTGAGTTACGGCGTGAGCAGCAGGATAATCAGACGCAATCTTGCCATTGGGAGTCAAGATTCGCCGAAAGAACCAGTATGCGGGGCATATAACATGCTATACACCAGTCTGGTAATTATTCTTACCTATTTGTCCACGTATCATGCCGAAGCCTTTGGTTTCCTCTATCATGATGCGCTAATATCGGCACGTAGACTCACGAGCAGTTTTCTGTGTTGACATTTATAATTTACACCGAAAAAATGATATTCAGGAGACAGAAGTGTACTAGATTGCGGAGGAAAAGGAACTGAAGCTAATGACAGGATAGAAATATGGAGGAGTCGGCGTTCATATCAGCGCCACCAGCCAACTCAGGAAACTTGACAGACGGTCATACTTCCAACACCTTCTACCACTAGCATTTCACATAAAGAGAACTCAAAATAGACACATGCATCATCACCAGTAATAGTCAAACACCCGGTAGCCCAACACTAGCAGTCTGCTTCCTGGACAAGAACACCCCAACCATCGGGACTGTGTAGACGTCCACGCACCACTCCTGCGGTGTCAGCTTCCTGGCATCTGTTCATAATATATGTGGTCACAGATCCCACGGTTTTCCAGCTCTTGAGAGTGTGATCCTCGCCATCCTACCAAATCGTTATTAAATATTATCATAATTCTAGGTACCACTAGTACTTACATCAGAACAAACGTAGATACCGGCACCATAGGAGCAGCTAACTCGGTTACACTTGTTAGCCTCTGCAGTAGGTTGACCAGAGAGACCATTCAGATAATCAATTCCGTCTTGAAGATAGTCTATCCGAACAGATTGAGAATCTGGGTTACCATCACAGTTGATAGTATCACCATTAGCAGCATTGACCTATAATCGAGTTAATTAGTTCCGACTTCCTATATTATTGAAGAATGGTATATCAGTCTTACCTGGCTGGCAGCAAGGGCACCAAGAATAAATAAAATCGTCTGGAACTTCATTTTGAAAAAAGATAAGGAGTAGCTGGATAATTTGCTGAGTGTGGTTTCCAAGGTTCTTGTGATATGATTGATAAAAGAGTAAGTATTTAAGACCTTGAAGTCTTCTACTTATAGTTCTCTCACCCAACTATTATAATGGTCTACTAGTACCTAGTATATTTAGCTGATCTTGCATTGACCACTATACTTCTCTATTGCAGTATGTAGGGGGCCTTATCGTAGCGTTCCTCAGTGTCTTGCGGGGGAAGGGCCCAATCTGCAAGTTATTGTCCGGTGCCTGATCGCAGGGGGCCTTATTCAGCGGCGATTTATAACTGCATGTTTTAAAGCCTCATAATTACTTTAGCAAATATAGCAACGTAGCGCGTTGTAAAACCTAATCGGTAAATATATAGCGTAGCGCGGTGGGGGCTTTTCGGGGCGTAGCACATTGAGATGTCTAGGCATGCAGATACTGCTCCACATTCAAGTGACAGATATATGCTGCGTACACCTAATCCGTCCTTGCTAGTTGATCTTCCGAGTTTGTTGCGCTTGGCACCTGGTTAGCTCGAAGTGCTTTTTGTCACTCCATTGTAATATCTGCCGATTAAATACGGCAACAGGTCTGACGGACTCAGTATAGTTTTGATCCTAACATGACGGTTACAAGTAACAATCTGGAGATGTATAACTAAGACCGAATGCGAAGAACTAAGAAATAATTGCTGAAGGAATATCCTGATCTATACAGGCTTTTCTATCCTTGAGACGGGATCCTATTGACTTGTTAAGGTAGTATTCATGCCTTGTTGTCGAGGCTGGTGCCACTGGCCCCTGCTCCTGGCACTCCAGTAACTGTCCCGTCGTTAGGATAAACTAGTGTAACTTGCGACGATTCGTGGGGCCACCCTGTGGCGTTCTCGGCCCCTGTCATCTCACATATGTGATCGTGGTCTATGTCACAATGGTTGGCCCTGAAGACTCCATCTGGGTCCCTATTAGTGGGGGCTGGTCTATAACAATCTCGGAGATGGATCATGTAGATCTCTACATACACATGTAACCTACACATAATAGTTATTCGTGAATTCACTTTCCACGGTGTGATTCACTGCCTCTATATTCTTGGCTATATGGTCTTGGTACTTTCAGGCCTCCTAATATCATGCTCTTTACTAAATGGCCCCGAAAATAAGGCCCCCTGCTGTAGGGTACCCTACGAAGAGATACACTTCGATAGAGATATGTAGTAGAATATTATTAGATTAAATGAACTACAACAGACTATGGGCGAGAAAAGTATAAGAAGGAGGGTCAAGACTGCTTGAATTCTCATTTTTCATCAAACCTCTCACAAGAATATTCATCCTCTCGCAAGAAATTATCTGAACAGTCCATCGAATCAATCCTTTTTCTTTGTCAAAATGAAGTGGCAGTCAGTTTTGTTTGTTCTTGGTGCTATCACCAGTCAGGTAAAGCTTATCTATTCTTACTATATCGTATACATAGGAACACAGTACTAACCAAGTCAATTATAGGTTATTGCGGATGATATCGACTGTCAAAGTACTGGTACCCCAGATAATTTGGCCAAAGTAGAGACCATCAAGGAAGGGATTGATTATCTCAATGGTCTCTCTGGACAACCTACGGCAGAGTCTGGGAAGTGCAACCGTGTCAGCTGCTCTTATGGCTCGGGAATCAGCCTTTGTTCCGATGTAAGCTTGGTCTAAAACCTCATATAAGTCAGTTCACTAATGAGTCTACAGGATGGCAAGGATCATCCCCTGAAGAACTGGAAGACCGTGGGCTCTGTGACTCAAAAGGTCATGGATGAATGTGCCGGAACCTCTGATTACTTTGCCGGACGTCTCTGGAGTGATGATGGCTGGAGTGTTCAAGTTGGAAGTTCATCCTGCTAGTTTTACCAATAGTGAGACAAGTGTCCCCAGCATTGCAGGTTATGAGACCGCAAAGTTGGAGAGACGCACGTGTGATGGTGCTGCTATCGTAGAATGATAGTAGTGGGAGGGGGTATAGCGTGTGCTGAACAACTGTCTGATAGAGCGTCGTTGGGAAGTTAAGCTGGTGTGGATACTAGTATGAGTTCTCTGCTCCATGTTTTTATTTCCTCGTTACCTGTAGTAGATAGCTTCGTTATTCCGAAGCCTCGAGTACATATTCGTCTCGACTGAATAGTGAACTATTTACGATATCATTCAAAGGCTGAGAGAAATCATATCTGTCAGCTAGTATTTCGAAATCAATAAAGAGATGCGAGCACTGCTTAGGTTGTATAAGGTATTAGGCTTAAATAGGATGAAAGCAGTGAATAATTTGCATATGTTCGAGCTTAAAGAGAGCTATATATAGATGCATCTGAAGATGATGAAACTAAATCTTAGCCACCATCTTTACTATAGAACAAGAGGACTTAAAGTCAACAGCGGATGTCTAGAAGGCAAAAAAATGCCTGAAATCCTAGATGACTATGATCGGACATACAAATGAATTTTTGCTAATGCTTTTTACTGACGGGAGGGAATCCGAGGAATTGTGACATATTATTGGCCATCTCAGTAATTTGTCAAGCTCGTCGATCATCGCTTTTCGTTATAAAGATATGTTCTTTTCGAAATCCTGTTTTTAACAAGCCCATGTAAATTGGAAGCTTCAATATGAAATCAACACAAGCGAAATCCTTGGGGCACCAATGGCGATTATCAAAATCATTCGTCGTTTTCACCGTCACGCTCGCTCTATTCGCAGAAACATTCCTCTATGGCTTTCTCGTTCCGATTCTTCCTCACATGCTTGAGGTTCGCTCACCTTCAAGTACTTTGAGGACACGTAATCAAAGAAACAATCAGCTTCATTGGTATAGTCAAGAACCATCAGTTTTTACATATCCACCGTCGAAAGATAAGTCGCTAAGAAGATATGATCTGTTGACTGGCACTACATAGTATAGATCTATATTACTTGTGTTGAAAATAATAATATGAGAGATGAATTATCCTTACTTCCCGCCCCCCGGGGAAACAGTGCATCCCTCGGTAAAGTCTAGCAAGTGCACCAAGAGCTCGGTTCCTGGTTTTTTTTGTCTTCATTAATCCTTGGTGTACTCCGTACATACGGAGTATGTACGAACACGCCATCTTCATATACAGCCCGATCCACGGCGTGGATCGAGCTGCTTCATTTTCATCTTGGAATGTAGCGGAATTGCAAGATGGGTTCTTCAATCGAGGATCCATCAGCTTCAGCCATGCTGAGATCGTACCACTGGTGGAGAAACCACTAGTACGGAGGTTCAATTTGGAGATCTGAAATCACACTCTCCGAGATAGCTGCTGAGACCAAGGGTGGGGAGTAACCGAGTAGGGCTCGAGAATGAATCAAGAAGGAAGCATCATATCTTATGTATATGGCATAATCATGCAGATGTTACAGTTTAAGATAAGCCTTTCTTTTCGTCGGGAATTTACCTCTTGCGTGTTTTGGTGAAGCATACAAACAGCCGGGGGTAAGGGGATGCCTTTTCATATACCTGAGAGCCACCAATGACGGGGTCAGCTCCCATAGATTATTACACACTTGTGCGACCACACCAATCCGAGTTTCATTGCAAGATTAAAATTTCAGCTGCAGTGGCGTGTGACTGGGCTTTAGGGTTGCGATCATAAAATGTTCGTAAACGATACTTGTTCAGAATGTCAAGTATTGGATGTGGTAGAGAAGATTGAAGAACAAATAGGAGAGTGCGTACTCCTCCCATATGGATTTACATTGTTGGAATTTGGCGAGCATATAAAATTCGAAATGGAAGTCTTAAAACAGATAGTACAAACTTGAGTCGTGCCCAACCTTTGGTCAATAGATCAAGAGATCATGATGAAACAGTCTCGTTGAAAGTCTGCTATTCCCAGTAGACCAGCTAGAAAAGTCGGTGAGAACCGGCAGAATCAGAAGCGCAAAGAAGCTCCGCCGATTGAACTGCTTCAACTCCGTTTATACCCAACCAAGATGTCGTCAAGTGAGTCACACTGTCAACAAAAAGCTTCAATTAACTAGTTCACTAAATGATTCTCCCTGGTAGATCAATTCACCGTGGCATCGCCACCAGCGGACGCCATCTCCGCATTGAAGTTCTCACCCGATCCCAACTCCACACGAATTGTTGTTTCGTCATGGGATAAGAACGTCTACCTATACGACCTGCGCGATGAGAATGGTGCCGTAGGCGAAGGCAAACTTCTGCAGAAATTCGAGCACCGTGCGCCAGTACTAGATGTGTGTTTCGGCGAGAATGAGAATGAGATCTACACAGCTGGCCTGGATTGGGATGTTCGCAAGTAAGTGTTGAGCTGCGCAGGATCGAGAAAAAGCTATAGAAAGCTTCGTCTTCTACAGGTACAGAAAGTACTAATATATCCAGGATCGACCTCAACACATCCGAACAGACCGTTCTTAGCAGCCACGAAGCCGGCGTGCGAAATGTTGTCTATAGTCGCGAACACAACCTCGTTATCTCCGGCTCTTGGGACTCAACCCTTCACGTACATCGCCCCGATGGACTCCCTGTGACCATTCCCCTCCCGTCAAAACCATTCTCGCTGTCTCTGACAGCTACCAAGCTGGTCGTGGCCATGGCGTCGCGATTTCTCCACATCTACGATATGAAGGCTCTGGCCCTTCTCACCGCACAAGCCGATAGCGCCGATACCAACGGGAACAAGGTGGAAGTTGAGCCGTGGCAACGGCGTGAAAGCAGTTTGAAGTTCATGACTCGGTGTATCGCCTGCATGCCTGATGACGCGGGGTATGCTTCGTCTAGTATCGAAGGCCGTGTTGCTGTGGAATGGTTCGACCCGTCGCCCGAGTCACAAGCCCGCAAATACGCTTTCAAGTGTCACCGTCAAACAGCAGAGGATAATGTTGATGTCGTCTACCCGGTTAATGCCCTCGCCTTCCATCCCGTTCACGGCACTTTCGCTTCTGGTGGTGGTGATGGTGTGGTGGCTTTATGGGATGGAGTTGCTAAGCGTCGCATTCGTCAATACCAAAAATACCCTTCCAGTGTTGCTTCTGTTGCCTTCAGTGGTGACGGCAAGTATCTTGCCATTGCGGTCAGCCCTGGCTTTGAGGATGGAAAGGAAGATGTGCCAGAGGGCGTTGTTCAAATCCATGTGCGCGAGTTGGGCGAGACAGAGGCGAAAGGCAAGGGCGTCAAATAAGTTGGAATGTATATGTTGAATGAAAAAGCGGACTTTTGATACCAAACACAATCTAATGATTCAACGTGGAATCTCTCCCAGTTTACAAGTATACGTAGATGTCTGATGAAACCGACAATATCGTAATGCAACAGGGCTGTTCTCAGCCTTTCATTTCTCGTCCATTGTCTACATCGCATCTTGGTATCATCTAGTAAACATATCACTTATATCGTCTCCGAGAATCGTCCAATCTACTGAATCGCATTGCGCACCGAGACACTGCCATCAGGCATACCGAAGTAAGCAGCAACAGGACGCTGGCCACCAACACCTCCAGCAGCAGTGGCCTGAGGACCAGTCTTGCCACAGAAGATACCAACTTCGAGGACACCGGCAATCTGCTTAATCTCGCTTGCGAGACGATCAACTTCCCAGACACCACCGGTGCCAGAACCGTCCAGGCCACCAGCAATATCAGCCTGGATCAGCATGGGTGGGAAGGGAGCGTCAATGATGAAGAAGTCCTGGTCAGTCTTCAGATTTCCCTCCTTGGGGTTGGAGTTGGAACGAATGACCGGGTTGATCGAACCGAGTTCGGTCAATTTTCTCAGAACGCGAAAGGCGGCGATGGGAGCGACCTCGACGGGGATGTACTTCCAGTTGGTGAGGAGGCGAGATTGGAGCTTGCGAGAGTCTGAAAAAGCGAGTTAGATAGAAAGTCAGAGCAAGTTCACAGTTATTCACTGGTTCTTTGGCAATTATCGCTCTGCTGCTACTGCTGCTGTTGCTGCGCGGCCGCCGTTGGAGGGGCAATCTTACCAGCGACGCAAATAAATTCCTTTGCTTGCATAGCAACCAACTTCTCCTGGAAAAGACAAGCACCACCACCCTTGATGCAGTTCAAGTTATCATCGACCTCGTCCGCACCGTCAAAGGCCACATCCAGAACAGTGCCTCGAGGGATCGCATCAAATTCGACAGCCGTCAACCCCGCGTTGACGAGCAGTTGACGAGACTGGTAACCCGTGGGAACGTAGCGAGTAGCAGAAGTATCGACACCGAGGGCCTTGATCGCCTCGACGACATATACAATGGTGGTACCACTGCCAATACCAACCCACTGCGCGTTCTTAGGATAGTGGTTGGCAACGGCGGTGCTTGCGGCGGCACGCTTCGCGGATTCAACGTCGGCCATGGTGGACTGTAGACGAGCGAAGGGGGAGAGGGGAGACGAATTGCGGAGGAGGGGGGAAGAGAGTGGAAGAGATCGGAGAGGACGGAGGGAAGAGAGAAAAGACGAACAGAAAAGTCGCGGGCTCATGGAGGATTCCGGGGTTGATTGCCGTTGAGGGACTTTGTAGGGCGAGCGTCATTTCGTGTGGGGTTCGGTCGATTTTAGAAGTACTTCTATTCAAATCATCTGGTGTAGCAGTTAATTGGAATGTATTTGATTTATTATATTGCATCTCTACTGTTGACTTTTTTATTTTTCATTTTATCTCCATCTGGTTTATTCCGATTCAAGAGGATCGGAATGATTTGATTGGCGTGGTTCATTGCTGGATTACTATCTCTGTCATGCCAGTAGTACTGCCAGTATACATTACCACGCATGGATGTACATACACCACAGCATTAAATCCCTCCACACTCACCGGGCTCCATGCAGTGCATGGACATTCGATTGACGCAGTTTAGTGCGCTCGCTGGATAAGCCAACCGGGTGGTGCAGAGTGGAGTCGTTTGCAAAGAGTAAGTCGAAGCGCTGGTGACAATATATCCAAGGTTGGAAGGATTTAGAGCAGATTACAGCTCGGATTCAGTTGAAGTGGGTATTCTCTTCTATAGAATAGGTATTCTAGAGCTAGTAATCTGATATTCTGCAGAGCGATGCTAAATGGACCATCCCTTTTGCTAATTGTACCTCCTTTTTGCTACTTGGACCATGGACTTACCTAGGTAAGTTAGGGTAATATAGTATTAGCTATGCAAATTTATATATATTATATACCAATCTCAACACTCAAGATTAGTCTAATATCAATTTGAAACGATCCAATGACTGTTTGACGCACCGTCTTCCGCTTCTACTATCAATCCGAAGACTTTGAGACGGTAGAAAGAACAGTAGAAGGAATGACAAAAAGAAGGGTAGTTTCAAACTAAATTTACAATGTAGACCTCTATAGCCCTGTATTGAGTATACCACATATTGAGAATACGGTTCGATGCGGTAGCTGCAACGGTATTCTAGGGCAGATACGGTAGCCGCAATAGTATCTTGCTTGCAATATAGTATTCTACTAGTATTTTCCTTTAGCAAAATATGATGTTTTCATGTATTCTATGGCTAGAAGCTCCTGCATTCGATATAGATGTATGTATATCCACCTTCCACCTTCCACCTCCCATCTTCCCTCTCTCTCTCTTCCATCTCTTTCTTCCATTCCTGCTAATTTAGGTATCTGTACGTGCTAGTAGCACATACAGACATTCGGCGCCTAATTCGATTACTTCTCCTTTGGTAAGAAGACCGGTGCAGAAACAGCTTCTTGTCAAGGGTGGTCACGTAAAATCCCCCGGTCAGCTACCTTCGACGTTCATATCCTCCACATTGCCATGTGCCTACAGCGACACTATTGTTCTCGCGGCGACCCATTCAACCATCGCCAATGCAGGCATACAGAACGAGGGATGGTTCGTCTCCGACTTCTATGTCTTTAACTATGTCCTGAAAGGCAGGAGCAAGGAACAAACTTGACCTAGAGCAGCAGATCCAAATCAACTCGTACAGAAATATGGGCCTTATTTACATGGCAATTTGTATGAGGAACGAAAAGTCAGTCTTGGAATGAGATCTGCATCATGTGGCATGATGGCGCTTGGTCGAATACTATCTGAAAGAAATTTCCCGCATCTGAAGTCAGGCAGAGGTGGTTAGCCATTAGCTAGTAGCTGCGACACTCGAAGACTCCTTTGACTTGTCCCGTCTACCACAACAAGATCCGCTCTTTCGCCGGCCATTGCGTTATGTGGTAGCGGTTTTGATCGAGACTGATAAACCGAAGAATACATTGGCCGAGATTTGCGATATTATCATAAAGCTCATGAAAAACGTCAGAGCCTTCCAGAAACAGCGCCTTTGCGAAAACCGAGAGATGCGTCGTAGGGGACGCGAATGGCTTAGGTCCATTGGTCGTGACCGCAAATATCGCTTTCTCCTCGTAAAATGGGTACTGGTAATGGACCTCAAATTATCCAGTATGGATACTATGTTGCTTTGTACCCATTGTGTTTGAACAAGTTTACTTTTTCTTCAAATTCATTTTCGCTATATCAAATATACACCACAACTAGTGCCATTTGTCGTAGGTCTTTATGGTAATGTTCATTTGCCATGTAGGCCAGTACTACGGCTTCCAAACTCTTCCTCAGAAAACTGTTTTGTTTTTGATATTTGCACCTTGCTCGTAAGAAGTCGAGGAAGAAGCCATGAGAAAAAGAAAACATGGAGCAGCTAACCACCCTCGAATTGATGGGCTCTTCTAAGTTCGGATCCGTGGTGAATTTGCCGCTGGCCAGAAAATGTGCTGGGATGGTTTGGGTGAGATGTAGAAAGCGGTTGAGTTGGAGTTTAATGAGCTGTTGTAATCATCATACCTGTTTGATTCAGGAACATTGTGTCATTTCATCCCGATATCGTTGACAGATTGCTTGAACTCTGATACATTTTGAATACCCAGGCAATCGAAGATCACAGTGGGAAATCAATGAATTGAACTTCATCCTTACGAGGTCGTCTTTGTTTGATAGCCTACCTTGATGCGTCGCTGACGGCAGAGCGCGCTGCCCGATACCGGTCTCCCTCTGGAACCCATCTACAGGCCATTCTTGCCTTTCCGAATGAGTGATAATTGAGCAGTGAGCTTTCTGCTCTTGTAAATGTATACTGATAGTGATAGAATGGTGCATTTCTTCAATAACTTCAACGTTGTGTGGCGATGCCAAAGCTCCGTCCCGAGCGTGGATGATCAACGTAGGGCCCGCCTAGGCATTCATTCTCAACAATTGAATTTTCAGAACTAATTGAACTACTGTTATGAAATATGCCAAAATGATTGTTTATGGTCAATATCTGTGGGTTTCAAAGCACAATGAGGCAAAGTTATATTAATTCCAACTATACAGAGGCACTATTGTACTCGCATCACCATCAGCAGATAATACAGCATGCTGCCATATCCAAGCCAACGATAAGGGTCAACAAAAGCATAGATTAAGGTATGTATATTTACAGGATGTAGGCAGCGGCAGCAGCAATGGCAGCAACACCAGCCATGTTGCCCTTGACACCAGAGGCACCGTTGAAGGCTGGGGAGGTAGTGGCACCAGCACCGGAGTCGGTGCCAGAGCCAGAGCCAGATCCAGATCCGGAGCCGGAGCCAGAGCCGGAACCACCGCTGGTCTGGGATGGCAGAGGAGTGGAAGAGCCAACAGGGGTGGAGTGGCTGCCAGTGGGAGTGACACCGGGAGTGGTGGCGCCAGTGGTAGCAGAGCCAGAGCCAGTAGCAGTGGCAGTCTCAGTGGCGGAGCCAGAGCCAGACTCAGTGGCAGTAGCGGTAGCAGTAGCGGAGCCGCTATCAGTGGCAGTGGCAGTGGCAGTGGCAGTGGAATCGCTACCAGAGGAGGTGGTCTCGATGGCGGGGATGGAGATGGGGTGGCCGGCAGCAGAACACTGCGAGACGACGACGCTGGAGACGGCTAGATGGGGTCAGTATATTACTTTCTTGTATACAGTGGATATATAAAAAGGCATTCAAAACATACAAGCTTGGTCCGCAACCTCGCATGCCTTCTGGACACAGGGAGTGATGTTGCTGACCAGCTCGGTCTTCTGGCAATGGCAGGCGAAGTCGGTCAACTCCGAGCAGCCATCGGAAGTCAGAGCCGAGACGAAGCAGCTGAGCTATATTGTGTTATCGTGTTAGAAACATAGTTCTCATCTGATGTTTGCAAGATAGATCCAATCATACCGAGCACTTGGGGACATCAGGAAGCTGAGCGTTGGCCAGGCCGGCGGCAACGAGGGCAATCAGAGCGGTGGAGAACTGCATTGTGTCGATTGGAATGATAACTCTTTTAAAGAGAGGTTATTATATAGCGTGCCGGAAGCGACAGTCAAGGAATAACGAACGAGGCTGGTAATCGACGGACAAGAAAAAGCCTTCATCCAAGGCCGGGATGCATCTACCCTTTTATAAGCTTTGATCTGGAGTCGTAGTCTCCATTCAGGGTAACACTAACACTAACCATGTTCATCACATGTCCGTTAGCACAAAGAAGTGGAAATCGAGAAGAGCCCATGGCCGCGGTTGACTCAGATCACCCATGTCCAAATTTCGGGGGGTGTCTCATTGCAGGGCCAAGCCACCATGACGGGCTCTAGATCCTTCCTGGTCTTAATGCAGCTGATAGAAGTGGAGGAATAAATTAATATGGACCCGGGGGGTCTTAGTTCGTCTTAGTTTCTTTGGGGGAGGCTGGTCGATGAACGGAGGCGTATTCAGTATACGGTGTGCAAAGCGGATATTGTAGGTCTGAGCGATACGTTTCGGTCCCGTTGATGCCGTAGACGATGTTGAGCGAAAAGGGAAGAGAATAATTCAATTGGTGTAAATGATCTTACCAATGCAGGTATTCTTCGCACTAGTCGTACTGCAGCAGGCTTTAATTTCCACTGGTGGCCAAATGGCTAGACCTTGGAGTGATCAAAGCAATCGACGATATGGAGGTAGTACATACACACACCATTCAACGCCCTGTACGTAACAACTATGGAAGGAATAGTACAGAACCAAGGCACCACTGTAAAAGAAAGATCAATTTTCGAACTGTTTGAGTGCATAGTGCATACGCAAGCTATTCGAAAATCAAGTAATGCCAACCTTTATTTCTTCCATTTCTGGTTCATGGCCATGAGACAACTGCAGATAAACCAACCAGTGACCGAACACATTTCCAGTCACGGATGTAGCAGTCCGAAAGTAAATCCGGGGAAGTCAGAACCAATAAGAAACAATATTCCTAACAAGGGCTAACGACAGGGTTTTGGATAGCGTAGCATCCAACTATTCTCAAAGTAGACCCTTGGCCGACACCCCGTCAGCCCCCACAACGCCATCAATCCACTTTGAGAACGACTTATTTGTTCTAGCGAAGTTGCACAGAGAATGTCGAGTGTGGTTTGAGTCAAGTTGATTACGCGGTCTGAGCCATTTCGGTCCACGCCGATCGCCATTGGAAGAGATCTTTATTTAGCATGAGATTACAAAGTGCAGCATTGATGAATGGAAATGAAAATCCCTTTGATCGACTAGCAGGGTCGGAGGATCCGGGGCTCCCGAGCTCTGATCCACAAGACAATGGATGGACTGATCCTGGGGGTGGGTCGTCGCGGGGTTGATCGAGTACTATGTACGGAGTTGTTAGTGAAGCAGCTGGGTCCGTGGGCCATGGACTGAGAAAGATCCATCTCCAGGATGATCTCCGGGGAAATTGAAGGACAAGTTGAAAGCAAGAGAGATTGGTTTGCAGCTTGGTCTCCTTGGGGGGGGGGGGGGGGGGGGGGTTTTTCTCAATAGAAGGGGGTGTTGGTCTCCTAAAACAAAAGAATAACCGCGGCCATCGGCTAAGCACTGTGTAAGCTGTGGCTCTTGACTACTGAACAAACTCTGCACAATCCCATTTCCCCTGGATTAAGCGATGGGATGGAATGGAATGGTCAGGGACCGAGTTCAAGTTCCTGTTAGACAAAGTCCAGGTTTCCCGAGTGGCCCGGGTGTACTATGTACTGACAAGGTCCAAATATCCAAACATCCACTCAAAATGCAAGCAAGTGAGACATTTTCGTTTGGTGGCGACGATGGTGGAGTGCATGTTTCCCTGTTCGCCTCTTCGTCTATGGCTGTGGCTTGCTGTGACTTGCTGTGACTGGAATGCCCGTTGATTCTAGCTGAACGCCAAGTAACACTAAGCTTGACAGCGCGGGGGGCAAACAGGAACAGAAGACAGCGATGATCACATGGGATGATTGAGGGTCGAGGCTGGGATCGTATCGCCGGAGTTGCTAAGGAGTCAAGTTATTCCGAAAATGAAAGGATTTAATCTATTTCAAAGTCAATTCAAGTTGTTGATGGTGGATGACAAGTGGGCCATGCGAGAGAAAGGTACACCAAGGTGTTTGGTCCCTGGCCTTCAGGTCTAATCAAATATGGTATGTTGCATCTTTCTCGGCTGGACCTGAAAATCATCTTGATAGTCCGTTAAGGTTATTTACTGGGGTAGTGGGGAGGGTGGAGATGAGGAATATTCCGAGTATCTATACATAGCCTGGAGGAGTATTATCCAAGACTACTAATTATATCAACAATAATGGGATTACAGGATGTGGTTACAGGGTCGAGATGAGTTATCATCCGTCGGAGATTGAGATTGATCATATCAACGGATTTGGAGTATAGAACCAACCATTCGTCCATTTTAATTCATTCATTTCGCTAATTTAAGATCCCGGCATAGTCTCGGATTTACTCCTTATAGTTCCGTAATGACTTTGACCTGCTTCTGCGACTTTTCACGGGATTCATTTCTTGAACACTCCAACATAATACGCCACACCTCGGTCAAGCATATGCCATTCATAGGCATTTGGATCTCGAACGAAAATAATCAGGGACTCGATGACTCGATGACCCTAGATGCAGGGGCTGAAAGTCCGCAGGGGAATAGAAGACATCACCCATGTTGATTATGGTAATTCATTCGTATCTCATTACTCTATGTACAGTTGCAGTCAGTCACAGACACATATCCAAATCACCCTCTTTCATCTTAGGAAAGCAGCTCATCCATATGAGCCCGTTCTTTCGCCTCTTCATTTTTCAATAGAACGGCCAGAACTTCCAGAGGCGGGTTCAGATTAAGCTTATTGGCACGGCGCCATCGCTTGAGTCGAGCAATACCGATGCAGGGCTGGACATGTTAGCACATTCTTGAAGATTTACCCCTCGGGGTATACAAGTTCCAATCAAGTCAAGAGAGACTGTGTGTATGTGTGTTAAAACTTACTCCATATTGATTTGATAGATCGAAATGGCGAAGAATCTTCTCCTCTAAATCTATATCCTTCTGGTGGACTATAAAAGTCAGCAATGTTCATTCGACCTCCACGGACGACTCAAGTCTACTAACCTCGAGGTGCCATGCGACTTTGTTCTTCATTCTTCCAGTATCGATTCAGATCCTCTTTGCTCAATTTCAACGCCTTCAGATCCTCCTTTGATCGGGGTTCTTTAATAGCTTCTGCGGCCTGCTGACGGACGACCAGTTCGGCGATATGGGGTTTGGACGGTTGTGACGTAAGCTCCTCCTGAGAGTCCGAGATGTCTTCTTTGGTGTCTTCCTTCACCAGTTGCTCGAGATTGGGCTTCTGATTCTTCTGATTCTTGCCGGGTAAAGGGGCAGTAGATGGTTTGGTCACTCGGGATTGTGTGCCAAAGGATAGTGTAGACTGGCCATTGGAGGCTGCCGTACGACGACGAGGAGGCATGATGGGAGAAAATACAGTAAGACAATATGATCTTCAAAATGTGATGATAATCAATGCAGTATCTGCAGTATCTGGGAATTATCGATCGTCAGGCACAAACTGTGGGCGAGATAGAAGAAGGTGGAGAGAAGAGTGAAGTAGAAGAGTAGAAGTGGTCGTTGCGCCTGGCAACGGCAGAAAGCTTGGCCGCACGCGGAAGTTCCATGGGACACTCTGCTTTTTCCACACTTTCTCGTCCGTTTTAGATTTCTTTGTTTGGGAATGTTGTGGGGATATTCCGCGATTCAAGAATTCAATTCATGTGTCTGATTTCCCCAAGAGAAGGGAAATAAGTAGATAAGGGGGCCATTCAAGAGAATGATTCATATTGGGGTCTATGACGTCGAATGGGAATGGGACATAAGAGGATCAAGAACAATGCAATAGTAGTTAATATATCAGTATATAATTATACTCAATATTTACAGAATATAGTAGATCAGAAATATATTAATCTATAAGTCAAATGAATATTATTCAATTTACACTCATCTTCTACTGTAATAACACATACTGTACTGTACTCCCCCACATCCACACAATCCAAGCTCAGCTCGATCATCACATCAGCCTCTTCTCTTCTCTTCTCACTCCTCCACTTTCTTCCAATCTCGACCCACCCACTTCTTCTCTTTCAACCACTCTCCTCCCCCAATCTATACAATAAAGTACCAAGTCTAGTCTTGTCTCGTCTTGGTCTATCTTACGCCTTGTCTCTGGTTTGATTCGAAAGGGCCCATATGAACTGTGCGACAGGGTCTAGCTCGTCGATTCCCCACAACTTCCCTGCGCCTCCTCCACCGCATGTCCATGCTGGTGTGGGAACTGCGCTTTCGACATGGCCGCCTTCGTGCGCGTTTCAGGGCCGGCAAATGGCAATTTCTTGATCGGTTACCCTGGTATCTCGGCCACCATGGTAAGCGCTCTCTTTTGATATCTCGGAGGGGGAATATCCCCTGGGATCGAGTTGAGTCGGAGTCAACTCGACTCGACCCAACTCGACCCAACTCGACCCAACTCGGAATTTTGAAATACTTACCAATCTATCTCTTCTGTATAGCCTCGAATCGAAGGCAAAGTTGAAATCCGGCCTAGTGTCGGGATATCAGCCCCGGTCAATGTCTCTCTAGTCACCATCTCCCTCCTCCGTCGCGAAACCATCCATCCCTCGGCCGACTCCGTCACCAAGAAACGCCTCGCTCCCCCTCGCAAGGAGGTGGCTGATATCGTCGGCAAAGAAATGCTCCTATTTCGATGTCCTGCTGGCAAGGAATTCGAGGAGGTCATCGCCATGGATCTCCCATTTGTTCTCTTCATCCCGTTTGGTCGTGGGGGCCGTGATGCTTCACGGCGGGTACCTCCTGCGAGTCTACAGTTACCCAGTCGCACAGCCGAAACATACTACGAAATGGTGGTCATGGTACAACAAGGTCAATCCGAGCAGCGCAAATATACGTTTCCGGTGCCTATCGCCCGCTACGACACATTATCCACCTTCGGCATGTACAATCGCCCCGAGTCAGCGGAGCGCGTATCAGATCACCTTGTAACCTTGGCCATTTCGTTGCCGCGGTGGTCATATGGACCTTTAGATCCCGTCAGCGTCTATGTCAAGTTATCTCCGAATCAAGACTGGATGGGCAAAGCCCGCAAAGTCACCATCAATAAGATCACTATCGGCATTGACGAGGAGATCATATACAATCACGAGGGCGATGAGCCCCAACGCAAAATTAAGACCCTGACCAAAAAAACAGAAGCGATTGGTGTGCGCTTACCACAGTCGGGATATCTGACGAACCTGGGCTTGGTATTTCCGGCCAAAGATATGCGCGACTCCGAGGGTATCCTGCCGCGCAGTCGTGCAGCATTTCCTATGTACGGTGTGAGTGGCTTCACAACCACAGCCAGTCTTTATAAAATCGAGTATTACCTCACAGTGCGGGTAGGTCTACCTGAAGAATTGAACAGAATCTAACCTTCGGAAATGAAGACTAATACGATACTTGACAGGCACATTTAACATCTGCGAGGGACATCACAATCCGACAACCGATTGTCGTCTGTCCACTTGACCATGCGGGTTGCAAAGAGGAAATGGAAGCTATCGAGCAAGCTGCCCGTGATGCAGCCCATGTGAACCCCGACAACCCAATGCTACCTCTACCCGCGATCGTCCGACCCCACGATCTCAATGCTCTCAATCATCTGGGTGTGGCCCTAGTGGGCAACCAGAAGAAACCATTGATCGACTGAGCATGGCTTGTGCGATACAATACCTACATCGAAAACATCACCCTGACATGAACAGGGCATACATCTAATTGAAATCTACTTGTGTCGAACCAACGACGGCCTCGAGGTATACGGAGAGCCTGAGGGCGACCATCATTGAGCTTTCGGTTCTGGCCGGAGGCAACATATCACGTCTTATGACTGCATAGAGCTTGGAGTTTGTTGCATGGCATTGACGAAAGCTTGTTCATTTCATGGGAAAACATTAGGGTATTGAAGGCCTGGCCTTATCTGGTGGGCTTTATTTCTCTCTTTCTCGCTTCTCGAGCTATGGTCTAGAGAACTTGCTACTTAATGATCCTACGGCGATAGTCTCAGGTTTTCTCTTCTCGACCAATTGACGCAATGTAAATGCCATTGAATGCGAACAATGCTTGGAAGTATACAGTTCATAGTTGAATTTGCTCAAGTATTGGAATACTTAGTATGGAGCACCACTTGATAATGAACTTGATTTAAAGACGCAAACAATATATGGTATATGTCAACGCCAAATCCAACACGCATGGATAATACAATTGAAAACAATGAGAAATCTATCCTTTAACACTCGCTCATAGTGCGTGATGGTATCAAAAAGCAAACTCCCGCTGGCACTTCGCTACCCCGCGATATTCAAAAAGCCCATGGCGAGGCTGAGCACATCGGGATCAACATTGGGCAGGCTTGATCTCCTTTTTGCTTCTTCGATGTCTCGTAGGCAATCTTGTAAAATCTCAAGAATCGCATGGTATTGAATTGATGAGGGACCGAATGTTTCGAGTGAGTTTTCTAGACTCCTTGATATCTGCATATATTGTGAGTCTTTACCGAAAGGGCACCACATAATAAAACAACTCAGGTTGAGCTGAGCTTCCCTAGCTAAACTTACCTTCCGTAATGTCTCATTGTAGTCTTTCACTGTTGAATCCATTCGAAACATTCATAAGACCTTCAAATTCGAGGATGCGTGGAGAATGTCCAAGTTGAAGGAGCCACTCTAGGAAAATGGCTCGGCTTATCGATAAACCCCAATCTCCGATTTTCTCCTCCGCCAAACTTCACAACTTCACCAAGATTCTAACCACAACTCATACCACCAGGCGCAGACTACTTCCGGCGCAAAATGGCCGACAAAGACGAAGATGCCATCCGTGGCACTTCAGTTGAAGCAACTCAAATCGAAACAGATCTCTCCGACGAAACACAAGACTTCCGCCTCTTAAATCACCTCAGTTTGTACGCGCACCAGATCTCGCAACTACACACCAGCGTTAGCACCGCTGCAAAACCCAATACTAACAACTTCCAAAGCCTCACAGATTCAAATTCCGCGACCCTCCCAAAACGCGGCGAAAAAGATTTCGAACCTAACCCAACCGAATACCAGGCCGATGTCCTCTCCGCTTCACGCCAGGCAATGCACAATGCCCTCGCGCATCCACGTCTGCATAATGCCAATAATAAGGTCATTGGATACTTTGCTCCGGATGGACCTGCGCCACCACCAGGCGTGACCATCGAAGATCCCGCTAAATTTGGAGGGAAGGGCGTGGGCGTGAATGTACATTTGGGAAGTTGTGTATACGTGCCGAACCCGAAGGGACAATATTTCAAAAACATGGGTCAAAGTGATCGCTGGAATCGAGTATGGTTATTACCCGAGGAAGCACTTTTCTTAATTGAGCGGGGTAGTCTGGATATTCGCTGGCCGGTTGAAATGACTGGTTCCGCCGATGAGAGTGCAGAGGAATTGTCTATTCCGATGAGTTTGCAGGCGGCGTATGCGAGCTTTATTGGGCATTCTGGTTTGACTTTGGAGAGGTATACTGTTTTCACGGGGTTGAAGCGTCTTGGTTATGCATTGGCGCGCGCACCTGGTTGGGATGATTCTGCTCAGGCGGAGGGGAATGCGTTGAAGGATCAGAAACAGGAAGTTGCTATTCGACATCCTTTGAAGCGTGGCCCGGGATTGGCTGGTATTCTTGATCAGCTTTTTAGCTGGGTTTCGGATCCCTTCTGTACCAGTTCCACGGCGGCCGGTCCGGTGGTTGGATGTGGTATGCACCGCAGTTATAGTAAGTTTCTCCATACGGACGAAATGGACTTTTTTTTCTTTCTAACATTGGATCTAGATGACATTTATCGCAAACTCGCCCTGATACCATGGTATGATCCAAGTCTCGCAATTGAAAGAGATCCACTCGACACTACTCCTCCATTCCGAGTGGTTTTTCACGCCTACAGACCCTCAACTCCGATCAAGAAGAGTGCCTTTCCACCTCCTGATTTCCGCATCGCGGTAGTGAATACCCGCGAGACAGAGTCCATTCCTACTCTCGCCCAACTAGGCGCATTGATGGAGACTACGCCCTTGGACCCGCCACATGGTGAGAAAATGAAGCGAATGGTCTACATGCGGCTACGACATGGATACCGCAATGTTATTCTAGCGGTGGTGGACCAAGGTATTGCTAGTTACTTACGAATTTCGGATGCGGCGTTTGGAAAGGAGAAGCTTCATGAAACGCATAGTGCGTCTATGGGTCCTAAAAAGAATGGAAATTATCGCGGCAAGAGGTGATTCCATTAGCTTGGATTGTCTTTTGTGGAATATCAAAGACATACCTTTCAACTGGAATATCATGACTTTATCAAGCTGGCGCCAGTTATCGCCCCTTGATCTGCTCAAACCATTCACGGAGAGCCAGCCATAAAGCTTGCAGTAGCTACTGGCGCCACTTATGGCTCGCAGATACAACCGTGATTCTATGCAGTCAGTCTGGTGATGAAATATCACGCTACGATCAGCGATGTGTTGCTCAGCTGTACAAAAGATGCTGCATCCCAAAGCAACCAGACCGGAATCTACCAGGAAATAATCTTGGAAAGTTTGAAATCTAGTGGCAATGTCACTTCATCACTCATAAGTTCATAATAGACCTTTTATACCTAGATCTACACAATGCCACTTGCAAGACTGCATTATAGCCAACACTCACAACCTATACATCTCACTCCGACTGCGGGCACCGTCAAAAACACAAGTATTATCCAAGGGTACATATTGTCTCGTTATCACTTTGAGAGCCTCCTGTGCAACAAGACCACCCGCCAAAGAAGCAATATTGTGTAACTCGCCGCCCTCAGCTCTGCGCAATTCCTGAATAGCATTCTCAATCGACTCTCTCGCCTCCGCGTCCAAAGGCGTCGGGTCATCTCTTTGCAGTAGAGCGAGGATTCGCTCCGTATGACTCTTCCATAGTCCTTCGTTATCAACTGAGAGAGAACTGTTCGAAGAACTACTTTGGATCTCGTCAACTACCGCGTCTAGAATCTGGGTGGCGATAAAGACAGAGACAAGCGAGTCTGGTAGACCCAATTGGCCCATGCTCAATTGGTTGCGAATTGCGCTCAGCGTTTCCGAATCACTGTCACTGCTGATTTGTGGGATATTCCGTCCCCGAACAACCTTAATGTGAGAGGCATTCTTGCAAAAGACCTCGACCTCGCGTTCGGGGATGGGAGCAGTGGGCCGGCTGAGCTGAGATTCGAGTTGTCGTACCGTGGAAATTACTTCTTCCACATCTGCGCGTGCTTTGCTCTTGTAGATATTCTGCAGAGAGACGTAGTCTGCAGACTGCGCTTTCATATCTGGGAGAGAACCCGGTAGAGGTAGGACATTATGTTTGGCGTAGAATGTGCTGATTGCCGACGCGATGATCCAGAAGTCAGCCGAGTCAGCCGTGAGTTCTTGGCATTGCTCCATTTCAAAGATCTCCCGGATTGGACTGCGTAGACTGAAAGGCGAGATTGTTTTGAGGACGGCAGATACGGCCTCGTCGAAGTTCTCCTCGCCACCCTCGGCATTGTTGGTGCGGGCTTTCGATCGAACGAAGTCTCGGAATTCGGTCTTTTCTTTGTAGTTTGCCGGTGCATTGCCTTCATGAGATTGCTTCCATTCTTCGATGAATCGCAATAGAAGAAGGATGTATGGGACGTGGCCATGCTGGTGGTCATCCATGGTCTCTAATTCGCCGAGGGCTCCCGCCGCATTGACAAGCTCAGGCCAGGGGTTTAGAAGACGCAGATCTTGTGTTGTTTCAGGGTCAGGGTGAGTTTCCACGATGGGGAATTCTGAGGCCAATTGAGATGAGAATGTTGCATAGAAGCCGATTGAGTGAATGTATAGGACTGGGATGCCCAACTCCCGAGCTGTCCTGCAGAGCGAATCCAGTGAAGAACGCTTGGTTGGACCAGAAATGATGACCAGCTTGTGCTGGGGCAGAAAGCTTGGATCTTGTAGTAGGTCATTGATTGGCTACTTAAGTATGAGTGAGATGTTATATAGAAATTAGTGAAGAGCAAGTGACAGCATACCTCTGAATATGAGTACCCTTGTACATCAGGGTTCAACTCGCGTAGCAGACGACATGTCTCATCCGCACGGGACTTCCCAAGGGACTCCTCTTCCAGAAAGAAGTTGACGCCCAGGTCGGCTTCGGTGACAGTTGCTGGGTCGACAATTGTGAAACCACCAATGCCAGGCAGAACGAGGTTCTTGAGCGTTTCAACGCCTGCCACGCCAGTAACTCCAGTGCTGCTTGATCCGAGTGGACCGTCAGAGTTTACCAGTAAGACACGGGCGTCTTCAAGGGCTTGTTGGCCTGTGGCAGCCCACAGTCGAAGCTGACGATCATATTTGCGCTCCTTGGAGGTTGGACCTGCGAGGGTCGCGGGGAAAGCGTCCGCCATGATTTGATATGATAAGAACAAGTGGTGTTGGGGCTGCGGTTGTTGAGGTTCCAACTCAACAGATAAGCCGGATATATCTGAATGTCACGGTTTTACAACGTTTAATTTCTGTACGCTCTCTGATGATAGTTGGGTTAAGTTGTTGTTGTTGCGGTGTTGTTCGATGCGCAAGTCGTTTTTGACTAAGCGGGTGGGCTGTGTATGCCAGAATCATGAGGCAGAAATGTTCTACAGTCTTGCATTAAGCTGTGCAGCATGAACAGAGGCTTTAATTGTGGAAACAATCAATAGTTTTGCTTAGCTCAGTTTTAGTCTCTCATGCGAATAAGAATTCTGGTTCTGCAAAACTTGTTCGTGAAGTTTGGAGGTCCGCAACTGATCTTGTTCAATATTGATAATGCCAGATCGATGTATACAGGACGACACTGGAACTTTTTGAAGGTATTCACGAATGAATTCATTGCTGCCTAGCAATAGTAGGCTTAGATATTATCTCTTGGCTTAACAGATATGATATATTATATTATACGACATCATTTGACTACCTGGGCTAATTCTAAGAGCCGGCATTTACACATTTTCTCTTAATACCCAAAACCTGACCAAAACCGCTGCGATTTTGTGATAATGGTTAAGTGCAAAACACAGTTGCTATCTTCAAAGGCCTGGAATAAACTTAATACGTGATCTTAACGATAAAAAATAGATTTCTGATATAGGGTACATGCCATGATTTATCTCTTATAATCATCCAATTTTCTGATAGAAGATAATACTAGAATACATAACGACCTGCCCATAATGGCCCATATAATTTTGTAAATGCTCGTTTGTATAAAAAAAGTAGAAATTCACGTGCTTCTTAAAAGGGAATGACATCAGCGCCCTCTCCGGATTTATTTTCGTCTTCCAACTTCATTTCTTGCCATTCAACATCTCCAATAATTTTATTTTCTTCTCAATCTTCTGATTATCATAGGATATTTTCCCCGAAAGCATTGAAGTGCCTCGGCGATCAACTCGAAATTGTGCTGCATCTCAAAACCGACCAGTAAACCTGTAATCATGTCCAATTTTATTTCCCCCGAATCTCGGACTTTGAAATGCCAATACGAGGTATGTCGAGGGGAAAAAAAAAAAAAAAAACCCTTCTTAAAATAAATTTATTACTTTTGAGCTCGCTAAATGTGCAATTCTCACTGTTTATCGTTACTCATCTAGGGTGCAGGACTACTGCAATCTTCCCGCTTCAATAAAGGCACCGCGTTCTCCGAGGAAGAGCGAATAACCTTTCACCTACAAGGACTGCTCCCTCCAAACCACCAGTCGCTAAATGAGCAAGTGGAACGCGCATATCAGCAGTATAGTAGTCGACAAGATGATCTCGCCAAGAATACTTTCATGGCCAGTATGAAGGCACAGAATGAAGTGCTGTACTACCGGGTACGTTGCAGATTACTAACATAAAGTACACTCAAATTGACAAGAATGCTAGCTTCTACAAACGCACCTTAAAGAGATGTTTAGCATAATTTATACTCCAACTGAAGGGGATGCTATCCAGAATTATTCCCGGTTGTTCCGAAAACCAGAAGGGTGTTTCCTTAATATTAAAGACCAAGACATGATTGAGCAGTCGTTGTCTAATTTCGGAAACGAAGATGACGTTGATTACATTGTTGTGAGCGATGGAGAAGAGGTAAATTGCAGATTAGTCTATGCTGTCCATATTTATCATTGGCTAACCCTTAAGCAGATCCTCGGCATTGGTGATCAAGGCGTCGGTGCCATTCTCATCTCAGTCGCCAAACTTGTTCTCACCACCTTATGTGCCGGCATTCATCCAGCTAAGCAACTTCCAGTTGTATTGGACTGTGGGACAGATGTATGCACGTCTCTTCGCTTGGTCATTGTGCACTCAGTGTTGCTAACATTGCTTAGAACGAAGAGCTCCTTAATGATGAGCTGTATCTCGGATTACGACAGCGCCGCATACGAGGCAAAGAATATGACGAATTCGTGGAAACTTTCGTTAAAAGTGCTAGGAATCACTTTCCAAATGCCTACATCCACTTGTTAGTTCGGAAACCAAGACCTTTCGAAGTCTGAAGCTAATGGTCGCAGCGAGGACTTCGGTCTTCACAACGCGCGTCGAATACTAGACAAATATCAATCCCAGATTCCTTGTTTCAATGACGATATACAAGGAACAGGGTGCGTCACTCTTGCTGCAATGATGGCAGCTCTGCAGGTCAGCCAGGTGAAGATAGAAGATGTCCGAGTCGTGATATTTGGCTCTGGCACGGCTGGTACAGGAATAGCAGACCAGATCGCCGATACTATCGCTACGAACACAGGAAAATCTAAGTTGGAAGCAATCAAGCAAATATGGTATGTCTTACCGTAGTAACAGCGATCAATTCGTACTCGAGGACCGTTTGCGATCTGACAATTGAAATTAGGTGCCTCGACAAAATGGGATTACTACTAAAGTCTGACGGGGATGATTTAACACCGGCTCAGACACCATTTGCACGAGAACAAAGCGACTGGTCAAGTAGCCAACGTGATCTTTTCTCTATCGTTCAGCAAATTATGCCACACGTTCTGATCGGTACTTCGACGAAGCCTAAAGCGTTCACAGAAGAGATTATCCGAGAGATGGCCAAACACGTCGAAAGACCTATCATATTCCCGCTCAGTAATCCGACACGACTCCATGAGGCACAACCGCAGGATCTCTACGAGTGGACTGATGGGAAAGCACTTATCGCAACAGGAAGTCCCTTCCCCCCAGTCAAATATGGCGGTGTTGAATATGAAATCGGTAAGTCAATATCCAAAGCTGGGCCTGTTCTAGAGCTGATAATATTCAAGCCGAGTGCAATAATTCTACTTGCTTCCCGGGAATCGGTCTTGGAGCAGTTCTCTCACGAAGCCGTCTTGTATGTAAGAAAATGCTCGTGGCGGCTGCTGAGGCTCTCAAGGCCCAATCACCTGCATTGACGGATCCAAAAAAGCCCCTTCTACCTGACGTTGAGAATGTGCGAAATATTAGTGTTGATATTGCTGCTGCTGTGATCAGGTGCTCCGTGACAGAAGGACTTTCGCAGCGAGAAGCCATTCCTTCGGGGGACGACGAACTAAAGCAGTGGATTCGGGAGCAGATGTGGGAGGCCGATTATTTACCTCTTGTCAAGGGGTGAAACTTACGAATCGATTGAAGGAATTACGATACGATATTCTCTGTCTCACTTTCCACTGTCAAGTTCAAGTCGCATTAGCCAGTCAATTACGCTCACGATACTCCAAGATTACGCATTTGAAGATACAATTTGAATAAATTATTGTCTTGATAGTCAGTCTTGATTAATCCAAAGCCCTAAATAAAGATAAAAAGAAATGATAACTCTGTACAAGAAAGAAAAAAAAGATGGCGTGCTGACCAATGCCGTGAAGTACAGCTCGCAGTTCGAGTCTGAACCTGATGATCAACGTCGTGATGTAAATGCAATATGTTACACGCTTCTTGATGTGGATACTGGATATAGTGTAGTTATTCTGGAACTATCTTATCTTCGTAGGCGAACGTTTGTTGAATAACGGAGTTAAAGTTTTTGAACGTGAGGAAACTCATGGCACCCATAATCGCATGAATCCGCCAACCTCTTGGCGACAGGTTACGCAGGTGCCGAAGTTGCTCATGGCGAGACCAACACGACAATCTTCACAAATACAAAGACAGCGGCATGGCCAGGTGATGATAGATCGTGGGTTCGATTGGCAAACGACACAGGGTGGGCCATTTTCACCTAAGCCCATAGCACCGGATTGCCAAGTGTTGGGATCGGCGCTGGAGCTTGTCTCGGCGCGACGGGATAGGATCAGTCGTTCAAGAACGTCTGACTCTTCTTCTGCAGTGGGCTTCCGTTTCTCGCATTGGGAGTTTGACTCCATTTGCAAGCGAGACGAAAAGAGAACACGCGATCTCTCCCTTTCCACTTGACGGTGATACTGGCTGCGAGTCATTATACCACCGGGGGATTGTCCCGGTTTGAGATGAGCTGCTAGAATTCGCGCCTCCTCTCGGCTCTCACTATCTTGCGGATCAAGAAGACGAGCGAGATGGCCCATATCCATGACCGGGTCTTGAAGAGGAGTGCCTTCCCGGGAAAACGAAGGGAAAGGGTGCCTCTGGGTAGGAGTTCGACGTCCATCATCTGCTTCATCCTCCCAGTCATCCTCTGATGCATTGGTCGACATGGAGATCATACTCGTAGTATCGTCATCATCAACCACAGAAGGATTGTAATCAGAAGTGTGATCCTGGTTGCCCCACGAGCCACCAATCTTCCACCAGTCGTATAGCTTATCTTCAAGGCGGGTTTCGTCATTCCTTTCCCAGTTCGAGTGAGCAGGGCGCACTCGTTTTCGCATTTCTAGCTCGACATCATACTCCCGATTATCAGGCAGTTCGAGCTCGCCTTCATCAGTAAGGATCCAGAAGTCAAGCCCCGGTGGATTATCACCGCGAAGGCCAGATTTATCTTGTCTGTTTCGGGAAAATCTTTTCAGCCACTGTGGGCGCGCACTGATTCCTAATCGATCAAGGGCCCGATTAGCGCCATATGCAATCCATCGCACAACAAGCCAGAAGATGGAACGAAAGAATGAAATCACGTGCCAGAGCCGGAGAGATGCTTGCACAGCACCCACGCCTCCGATCTCAGCATGAGGTCTCATGTGTCTGGCGCCATCCTTGGGCTTCTCCGGTTTCTTTTCTCGGCCATAACCACTTTCCCATGCCGCGGATTGCATAGGGAGGTCAAACCCTGAATATCCTACTGCGTCGAAAGGGGAACCCCGTGATTGGTTGGGCCAATTTCCATATGAATTCCGTTGGCGAGAGGCTTCAATCTCTGCGAGGCGGTCTTTCTCAAGCCAAGTCATCTGTCTAGCAATTACGGCCGTGCCTTCGTTGAGGAACACAGCTTCGCTAGCTGCTGTCAAGGCCACGTACCCAATCCGAAGCAAAGTTGTGTAGAAGTCTTCGTGTCTATTGATACGGATGCTGCGGATCTGGTTGGCACCTTGCATATTTTCGTGGGCCAGAAAGAATCGCTGTCTGAGAGAAATGTTCTGGGTTTCGTCAGCTGGCAGAGAGAAGGCCGTTATGGTCAAAGCCAGTCCATATATGCCCAGGCAAACAATAATTCCCAGCAATACTAATAGATGGGGTATGAAGCCGACGATACAAACTGTCGGGAACTTGAGTACACCCGTCTCAATACTAACAGGAGGGCCACTTTCGAGTCCCCATGACATGGCGGCCATGGAACAGAGGCCCCACAGAGCAGTGTTGAAAAGACGATATCGGCTCTGTTTACCGAGAACGTCAAGAATGTGAGATGACAAGCTGTTGGAGCACGAAATCAAGACAATCAATAGTAACTCAGGCGTCACATTCATTCGATCAAGAACCTCTGCTCTCGTTAAAAGCCGTAAGGGAGACACTGGGGCATCGCCGCCAGATGTAGCCGAGTTGAGAGGGCTTTGTTTCGGAAGACCAAAGAGTCCCAAACCGATTGACTTGCTGATCATCGACTCTGCTTCTGCGAACGCAAGCGAGTGTTCGAATATAGACATTCCAGTCTCGGTCATGACGGGTTTGCCTTGCAATGCACATGACAGGGTTTCCATGAAGTGACTCAAACAGAGAAGCAAGAAAGTAGGCCACAGTAATGAGAATGTCCCGTAAGGAATTTCCTGTGAGCCAGGCATTCGTGCCATATTGACGGCACTACAAGCTTGCTCATCGGTCTCCCAGGACAGTAGGTTCGAGGAAAGCCAGTGCAGAGTACCTCCGCCGGGTGCATAGTCAAAAATCAATGGTTTTCCGGGTCGACCATATCGCATTGTGGAGTAGGATGGAGCAGTCTGACACCGGATTCCCCGCAGCAAGGATAATATTTGGGTCGCGAATAGCACTATAGGAATCAAGCGCAGAGCAAGCCGTCGTTCCCAGCCCAGACGAAGGTGACGGCGTGTGGATGCGTAAATTGTGATGCGGTTAAGAACAAGAGCCTAAACATGCATCAGCTTCGCTCAAGTGAAGATTAGAACCAGGTGGCGCTTACCTCTACCAGACAGGCGAATGACCATACACTGGTCAGGTACCCAAAGAACCCACCAATCTTCTTTGCAGCCATCAAGAACTCGCTCACGTACCAGCTATCTCCAAACGCTGCAGCTTGAGCACCATCGCCCGCCAGGTCCGCTGCGGCCTGCGCTGCATCGCCCGCGAAACCCGCATCACCTGCCGTCGCCGCAGCCCCGCCCCAGAAGTTCATCTGTATATTGTCGATGCCCGCAATACGAAGGAGGTGTCTGGGGACTGTACTGAACGCGAATGTTTCGGCCTGATTGAGGACGCGCAGGGGGAATGTAATCAGCTCAAGCGGGGAGCTGGGGAGGAACGATTTTGCGGACGTTGCGGAAGCCGACTCCTTGATAGTTTGCGACAACGAGGCTGTATTCGTGGTGCTTGGCACCGTTGCTGAGTCAAGGATACTTGACATGTTGTGTCCTTGTTGATGGTACTCCTCTATCAGTCACTATCATCGATCCGGGGAGATCGGATGGATTGGAATGGGGTAGCCCCCACACCACGCTCGTTAGTGGCAGACAGGGGGGTCAAAAGATGACTAGGTGATATTTGTTTTGCATTCGAATCGACAAGGAATCACAGAGAGCCCTGCTCCTGCAAACTGCATACCGACAAGGAGTATAAAATGTCGTGAATGTTGAATGAACTGGAGACTCCCGGCCCGCTTTCCGGCTTAGTCATGAGGCCGAGGTAGATGGAAAACATCCAACCGCAGGATAAATAGCAACTTGAAGATGATAATCACCCTTTTGAAACCAGAAGTTCTTGTCATTAGGAAGAGCTATAACTAAAATCATTAAATCAATGAGGTCGTCTGTGGAGCTTCCGCAATGCAACTTGAACGTATACTTAGTGGCTAAATGAAGCATGCTACATATATACTAGATACTTCCGACACAGATACTCGCACCTAATAACGAGGACATGTTGATTGAAGAACTCCAAGAGCGTGTAGAATGTCTCAACGTCAAGCTGGCAATATATCAAGACAAATTGATTACTAGTATGACTGTAACTTGAAGGTTAAAGAGAGCCACTCAGCGTACCTTCAAAGCCTCTTCCGGTACATAGTGTCCAGGTGGATCTATAACGACGAGCAAATACTAGTACACTGCCAATACAGAGAAACATTACGATTATGTCTCTAGCAAATCCCAAAACCCGGGCACTTAAGCCCACAGTGCCTCGGGCACGAAAATTGCGGAGTTTCATCTTTCATCTGCCATCCATTTTAGACCATTCGCCCATGGAGATATTCGGTCGAATGTTTTGATGCTTGGATGGCCTAGCAGGTATCTGATTCTAACGGCGCCACAGCTTATTTGATGAGAATTGCACAAAGTTTTTGAAATTTCCACAGCCCGGTGAAGATAATAGTATGTAATGCGAAGCAATAAGTTTGTCACAGTGAAACGCCAGGGACCATTCCCGTTCTTGAAAATCGTAACTCCTCATAAAAACAACCACGATGGCGTCGTATACTCCGTGCGTTAAGAACCCAAACCAAACTTCGACTTGAAGTCTGGGGGGGATCAGAGAATATAGCCCAGAGCACGACGGGCCAAAGACGAGTAGCTCATAAGACCGAATGTGTGGCCACTTTAAGTATCCAAGTAATCAGCAGCCATCAAAAGCTCCAGACATAGCTCGGGCGGAATGTCCATGTCTGGTACATTCGCTTGATCCTTATGCTTCTCATTGTAAAGGAGGTATTCGCAAACTTTCTCGAGGACAATGCCACTATAGAGATCAGAATTAGTGGTGAGTCAGATAGCACACCCACAACGGCGCACAATGATATGATAATACGCACGTCAAAGTTTCCAATACGCATCGACCGGTGATAGCTTCGGAGAATTTGCCTGTGATTTAAGTCAGAGGGTCAGCATAGCTTCGACAGAGTTGTTGGAACAAGATTCAGCCGCTTACTGGAAGGATCGAGCATTCGGCGGATCGTGCCCGAGACACAGGCAGCACTGCGCGGGATAATGAACTCAAAGCCATCGCAGGACACCAATGTCACGTACTCGGACGGAGTGGATGCCATGATGTCCGAACGAGTCGAATCATGCAAGTCGCGAAGTCGACTGTCTTCGGCGGGCAAGCGGCCATCACGTGGCCTGTGCGCAACCATTGCTTATCGATAAGGCGCGTCGCGGTTGGGGAAATTTGATGCCTCAGGTGGTATTCTTTCGTGGTGACTTCAAGTTGTTCAAGAGTGGAAAAATATTGCATCAGTCACTTTTCGGGAAGATATCGGTTGACGAGGAGAGAAGGAAGGCCGAGAAAGGAAAGTCTGCAAGCCATGGCAGTCTCTCTTGTCACTAAAGTACGAATGCCTGGTGCATCTTTGTTTGCCAGGCCGGTGAATGACATCAGATTGGGGTGTTCTTCTATAGCCAGAATAAGGCATCATCGCTACTTTTCGTCTACTCAATCAGTTCAAAACTCTCCAGTGACCCGTTTCCAGCCTGCAAATCGGCTTTCTGGCCGTACATGTATGGTCACTGGTGGTTCATCGGGGATTGGCTATGCAATTGCAGAGCGTTTCCTACAAGAGGGTGCATCGTCTATCATTCTGGTGGGCAGGTCACAGAAACGCCTACAGGCTGCTGCGAATGATCTCCGCTCGTCCGCGAGGGATGTCCATAACACAGAAGGTATCACCTCTTCAAATGTATCTGATCGGATTCGCCTACTTGTCGGTGATGTTGGAGAAGTCGCTTCATGGGTGCGAGAGTTGGAACAGGAAATGGTACGCACGTCTTTGAATATCATCATATATTCTAAACGGACCGGAATATGTTTTATTGACTAGGATACAGGCAACAGTAGATATCCTCGTCAATGCTGCTGGAGTCTCCTTCTCAAGCATTCTCCCTAGATCAGAGCCGACAGATATCTCTCATGTTTTACGCACAAATCTCGAAGGTGCAATGCTCACTTCCCGAGCACTAATACGCGCTGCAATCCGCAGTCGGGTTCGAACCCGCAAGAGCGAGGCTAAAGAGGCGAATTCTATTTCAAAGTGTATCATCAACGTTTCCTCCTTACTAGCACTGAAGGGGGGCACTGGCGCTGTACCCTACGCTGCTTCCAAGGCCGGTGTCCTAGGCTTGACCCGTTCTGTAGCTGTCGAGGCATCGGCTTCATTAAAGGACTTGATTATCAGATCAAACGCCATTGTTCCGGGATACATTGAGACACCGATGATTGCAGGTTCGTACCCCCCCACCAATTCAATTCCACCAGAGAGGGTACTAACTAGAATATGCAGACTTTACTCCTGGTGAAATGAGCCGTTTGAAAGACACGATACCCTTGCATCGATTCGGAGATCCACGAGAAGTGGCAGACGCAGCAGTTTTCCTTGCCCAGAATGAGTATGCTAACAACTGCGTGCTCAACATTGATGGCGGACTAAGTGCTGTCTAATCAATAAATTCATAAAAAAATCACAAATTCATTCGTTATTTTGAGTCTCTTGATTTTGAAGGCTCATGCAATGCCATATGATACATTTCCAAACAGACAACTCATAAAGAGAAAGAAAGATTAAACGGTGTGCTCCCGTCTATTTCTAAGAAGCACACGCGACCAGCCAACCAGATGAGATACTGTCTTAGTCGATGAGGATGGCACCCTCGTCTTGTTCATCGAGGACAATCGCTTCATTGGCATCGCCGTTCGTTTGCTCGCCAGCAACCCTCTTCGAAACGTGGCCATTTGTCATTTCTTCGTCTTCGTCTCGTTTGCGCTTACCTGGTCCACTCGTACCATTGGATATTGAGATTTCTTCAGAAGACTGCATTGTAGTTTGCTTGGGTCTTCGAGGTATCTCAAGTGCTTGCTCCAGTTCGATCGGCTTAGAGTCATCGGACGGATCCGTTCTAAGAGACAGAATTAGCATGTAATTAGCTATGGTGCACTTGATGGGTTTCGAGCTACCTTTCCACAAAGAAGAGTTCCAATGTAGTACGAGGATCTTGATCCTGGTCATCTTCATCCAGAATTGTGACATAATGAAAGTCATTTGTGACATCCCGCAGCTTCTTGGAGACATTGTCGTCAAGATCCGGGTCATAGATCACTTCCTTTTTGTCGTTCACGATGGAAAATTCTTCTCCGTAATGCAGCTCCGAGCGTAGTAACCCAACCAAGTCACTAAGTGTTGCGCGCTCGGTATCTACGAATGCTTTACCATGTACAGCAGAACAAACTGCGCAAGTTGACTTAGGAGGCTCAAGAGAGTTTGAGTTGATAACTCTCGATCCTCCCCTCTCAAGGAATATCTTTGCATGTCGAATTAGCTGATGTTCAATAAGTGAGCCGAGGAACTTTTGTTTTTAAACTTACCATTTTCGCCTGGTTGAGGTTCTGTTGGAGAACTTTGAAAGCTTGTAGGACACAAAGGCCTGCGGTCATGGCATTTGTGGTCGCAATCGCAGGAATGATGTTGCCAGCCATCTCTGGTTTTAAATCGATGAGATTTTTTTCTGGATGCTTGGCTTCTAGGCTGGATTTTTGACTTACGTTTTACATCAAACTTGCTCTTTTGATCAATGTGAAAGGCTGCGGCACGGAGATTGGCCGTGGCAGTGACGAAATCTAAGGTGTCCTCATCGTCCTTGTCGAATGATAATATCGGCTTTTGGTTGTCGGAAGTGGGCTTTGCTTCGAGCGCCTTGAAACGTTTGCTCAGGCGGTTCACGCTGTCTTTTGATCAGTACACTAGGCTTCAGAAATATAATGTGAACAGCAGTACCTGTCTTTGAATACCACAAAAGCCTCTTCGAGTGTCCATTCTCGTTGATCTTCTCGTGATACAATTGACTTTGTCTGTGCCGAATTTTCCTCCAATGTGTCATACTCCAAGGCTTCCGGTGGCTGACGTTCTTTCCACATCTCTTTCACGCCACGTAGGCGTTCTATATCACCCTTAAATACCTTCTCAAATACCCTGCGACAAAAGTCAACAGTACCGAGAGCCTCCCGGATTTCTTTCATAGCCAAAGCTTCCTGCTTCAATGTTGCAATCTCATCCGCTAGTCCGATGTTAGCGGCTCGTTAATGTATTGAGATCACTCGACTCAGAACTCACCGTTATCCGCATCTTCCGTGGCATCGATCGTATCGGGGTCTTCCTCGCTCTCCCCAAACAGTTCGCTGTATGATTGTTAGTCAACCACAGCAATAAAAGACAGGAGCGGAAGCTCTTACGGCATCAGCCAACTTTTCGCCCAGACAATGCAGTGGATTGGTTGAGTCGGATTGCTACGGATCGTGCATATAGGGTGAGATTTCGGCGTCTCTTTCTCATTGCAGTCGTAGCATTCGGTTTCCCCCTTCACTGGTCAGCAATGCGCGATAATGGATTGGCAAACCCCAAGAGAGTCTGCAGATGTCTCTTACCTTTTTAATGACTTGCACCTGACCATTGAAGCCCGTAGTTCCGCTCTCGATAAGTGGAACATTTGCAGCAAGGCACATGTGGTTGACATGCCTTCGTGCAGCTATGTTATCCAGCGCATTGAACACAATGTTATAACCCTTGAACCAGTCGATGTTGAATTGCCTATCCATGATATTCGCATGATATGCTTCAAGCTTTGCACTTGGCTTGAATCTCTGAGCCACCTCCTTTGCTATCTGTGCACCACATAGTTATCATTAGCATTTGCTGATATCGCCAAATAGAGAGTTGCGCGTGGGGCGCGGGAGCGATTTCGCAAGGGAGCGGAGAGGATGGACTGAGGGATCGGGCGACGAACTAAGGCTTTGGACTTTTTGATGTGTTCACGACGGAAAAGGAATTGGCGATTTAGGTTACTGAGATCGATAGTATCGAGATCGATGATGTGGATCTCACCGAATCCTGTGAGTACGAGGTTTTTGAGCAGCTCACAGCCGATGCCACCAGCGCCGACGAGGAGAACGCGCGACTGTAAAGAAGGGAAATATATGCATTAGCATCCAGATTGAATTCTCACAGAAGCCCTCACCGGGTAATGCGCAATAATGTTGGACAACCTACCTTCTGAATGTGCTCAGCCATGTCGACCCCAAGAGAGCGCTTGATGGCGCTGGGTCGCATGATTGCGGTGCTGATGCGCCAACGAGGATTGAGGATCGCAAGTTAAGAGAAGTAAGTGTAGATAAACTCAGTCGAATTATAAAGCGGAAGGTTATGTGGTTGAGAGAATCGAAGAAGTGAAAGGTGGAGAAGAAAGAGATTCCGGAAGCGATGGCCGAGCCCGGAGGTGAGGGTCGACGATGACGGCAAATGCAGCTGGGCGGAGCCTCTTCGCGGGAAGGTGCGATGGGTCACTGCCAAGTTTGCCAAGGGAAGGTGCGATGGACTATGTACATACTTGTATATGCAGTTTCCCTCGCTTTTAGTTCCTTCCATTTTTAGATTGATTATATTGACTGTTTGCTTCCTCGTATTTTCTCCTTCTTCTCTCTTTCTCTCCCACGATCACCTCGGCTGATTGCGATGTCCAAAATATAGCTAATTGTCTTTAAGAACAACCCACAAGTGGCCTTTGGTTGAATTGTCCCCATTATCCCGATGGGAAACTTGGAATGATGGACCTTCAGCAGAGTGTGAAGACTTTCACCCGTTCTCTTTCTTTGCACGGCTCATCTGGAATATGATGGCTCACCTGCATCAATGGCAACGTCCAGTCAAACAGGAGAGGCTGCATGGTGGAGGTGTTCGTTGGTCAATTGACTGCGTGGATAAGGCTGGAAACACCGCTTACATCTTGAGTCACATTATGCACTCCTCGGCCTTGAGGTACTCTTCTCTCCATGCTTTCAATGTGTCAAAAGTCCTATCTCAGACAGTTTCAGAGCTAGCCTACGAAAGCACCCTGAGCCAAGCTCCCATGCTAGAAGTTCCCCGAACGGGACTCTGTCTCCACCCCAGAAAGTATTGCTGGGACAAGGTACAGAAATCCAATGATGCTCATCTTTAAGTTACCAGCTTTTTTCTTCGAATATATTATCTGCTACCCTCGAAGTAGCAAGTCCAGGCGCGATTATCACAGTCATCCCCGCTCAGATGCGGAGTGTCAAATGCGGGGAACCGATTCAATCAGGATGCTATTGCTGGATTGGAATGAGAGTGTCGAAACTGATAAGAGGAGACGAAGCTTAGAGGTAGCTCTATGGAGTCCGACCGCCGGTCGAGTGAGGTCAGATAATCAATTGCTTCTGTTTAAAAAGCATTGTGCCCGGCCCGCAATATCGTCGCTGTTTGATATGGTTTTATTCTGACTGCCCATCACTATTTGCAAATATGGACCCAGAAGTCAGACCCTCATTGAAACAATGCGACTCGATCGATCAGACTGTCCTCGATGCGCATGACCTGGCAGCTCTCGGTCATGACCAAGTTTTGTCTCGGAAGTTCAACCTAAGTAGCATGCTAGCCCTCGGGTTTTGCGTTCTGGGAACCTGGGGAACCTTTGCCCAGGATCTTGCTACTGGATTGGAGAGTGGAGGTCCCGTGGGGATAATCTGGGGGCTTTTACTCGTCACTTTGTGCAATATCTGCGTTGCATTATCGCTTGGAGAATTATGCAGCAGCATGCCAACGGCACTGGGACAGGCTTATTGGACCTACAGACTCTGGAATACTCCAACTGGCCGTTTCGCTTCTTATATGTGTGCTTGGATCAACACTTTCGGATGGTGGACTCTCACGGCCTCTGCCGCTGCATTTATGACAAATTTTCTACTGGCAACGAAAGTAATGTTTGACAACTCTTGGGCTGGTGCGTCTGAGGGCTGGGTCCAATTTTTGCTTTATGTCACTGTTACTATTATGCTCATTTTGGTCAATTTGGTATCCTGCCGAAGTGATAAGACCTTGCCAGTATTCAACAATATTATCGGCGTATGGTTTGCGGGCCTCTTCTTACTAATGAGCATTGTGTTAGTAGCCTGTGTGGCGACGAGGGAAAACCTAGAATTCCGATCAGCTCAGTTTGTGTTTGGTGGATGGATCAATCAAACTGGTTGGAGCGATGGGGTAACTTGGTTCATTGGTCTAGTTCAAGCTGCATATGGATTGACTGCTTTTGATTCTGTGATTCACCTTGCAGAGGAGATACCCGCGCCTCGAAAGAATGTCCCAAAAACTATCTACTTATCGGTCATATCTGGCGCTATCACTGGTTTGATATTTATGATTATCTGTATGTTTTGTATACAGGACTTGGATAGGGTCTTGGACTCGCCCTCTGGTCTTCCATTTATGGAACTTATCACAAGTACAGTCGGCCTTAAAGGTGGGATCGTACTGATGGTGTTGTTCATTGCCAATGGCCTGGGTCAAGCTGTGAGTATTATGACTACGTCTTCTCGATTGACCTGGGGATTTGCTCGTGATGGCGGACTGCCCTGGAGCCAATATTTCACTCACGTCGATAAGACATGGAAAATGCCTGTCCGAGCCCTTTGGCTTCAAGGTCTCTTGATTGCATTGGTGGGCGTTTTATACCTCGGCGTGAACACGGTCCTACAGGCCATCCTCAGCGTGAGCACAATAGCACTGACAATCTCATACTGTATCCCAATTCTGTCACTTTTGCTTGTGGGTCGTCACAGATTACCACCCGGAGAATTTCGACTGGCCAGATTTGGCCCAATGATCAATTGGATTAGTGTGATCTACTGTATAGTTACTACAGTGTTTTTCTTTTTTCCAGACAGTCCAGCTCCTTCGCCAAGTGACATGAACTATGCCATCGCGGTGTTCGGAGTCATGCTCATCATCGCCTTGAGCTTTTGGATTTTCAAGGGTCATAAAAGCTACCTGAGATCGGAGGATGCCATGAACGCGATTATCAATGCGAGGCATGAAGAAGAGATGGTGGGGTCGACATATGAGCAGAGGAAGGGTTGATCACTTGAGTTGATCACTTGGGTGAGAGACTTACAATGCTGTTCTATCACTACTTAGACAGAACAAGAATTAGTATCCAAAAAATTTTGAATTACCATTTTTTACTTCGACTCTTTCAGTCAACCCACTGTTCGCCACTCCTACTATCCAGGATAAAACATCCCAGGCTACGCCGCTCTATAGCCGCAATCGGTGCTGTAGAGAAGTGTTGTCAGAAGAATCACTGTTTATCCTGATACAACCACTCTATTTCTTATTAGAATCATTAGTATATATTTTTATATTTATTCTAGCTTTTATTTGGAAGTCTGCATTCAATACAGACTTCCATTTAAGTTAAAATGTATCTCCGATTTTCTGGTATCTACTTGGGTAGCTACTTAGTATTCTGACTGAAATTATGTAGAACCCTATGACAGAGAATTCGAACGGGTTATCAGTTGTATACTTATCTAGATTCGCAAAAATAAGGGACCAAGCAATGAAGAGTGTGGTTATTCTGAAATTAACCACACTAACAATACTGGTTGACTGCCCTGGTTGCGGCTATAGAGCGCCGTACCCTGGCGTTCCAGTCGATACAAGGTAACAAACTGTTTCATTCTATACTTTAAGTTAAAAAGGTCTAGAGAGTAATAGACATTGCTGTATGTCGACAACAAACAAATGTAAAGAATTCAAGGAAAGAGAGAAAAGAGAGGGAAGAAAAGAAACACAAGGACAATAAAAAATTCTGTACAAAGAAGGAGTAAGTTCTCATGAAGAGAGTGAAGAAGAAGGGGCAAAAGAAAGGAAATTAAAATTAAAGGAAAGTATTCGCTTGGAAAGTGACTCGCAAGCTTGGATAAATGAGAGAGACACTTCAGAGATATCCATATCTCGTGGTACTTAGGCACCACCCTTTTTGCTCTTTTTAGGAACACGAGCCAACCAATAGACTCCAAGCGCAACGACAATATTGAAAGCCAGATATGCCCACATAAGTCCAAAGTTGCGCCATGCATCAGACCAAGAGGAATACACCTGGGCCAGGAAGGTATCTGTGTTGGACATGGTGCAGTATGAGCATGAGCTGGTAGCATCCGGATTCTCAATGTAGCCACCCGTCGCGACTGCGTAAGGGTTGAGATAGTCATAGCACGTCTGATTAGCAGGAGGATCAAAGATGAGTGTTTCAATAGAGCTGCATGTAACGCTTGTCCCACTAAGCGCGGTGGAAAGCATGCCAGATACCAAATATGTAAACGGGGAGACGCGATACATGAAGATCCAAAAACCGGGCATGGCAGTCGGTGTGGCCACGACACTGACGAGGGTGATTAGTATAAAGTGAGTCAAGAAAGCATGTATCAGAAGACTTACCCGCAGAAAAGCAGAAGTAGAGCAAAAATCAAGTTTGCAATGTTGCCTCCAGTCTCTGCATTCTCCACGCCAGCAACGACCATGTGTGAAAAGGTTGATGTGAACCACAGGAACATCAACAAAAAGAGAAACATCAATGCACCACGCTCATGTACAGCATCCGTTGGCTCAGCGTTTCGGTATAAACCAACTGGGTAGTACCAGCAAAAAAACATAAGAACAGCGACAAGTAAATTCCAAGGCAACTCAACGATGATATTGGAAGCCATGAAAACACGCCAAGAGTACATCTTGGAATGTCGTTCGCGAACTTCGAAAATGGATCGTTGGATGAGGAAGTTTGGCATGATCTGTTGCACCAAGTTTCCAAAAATTGTCATTAGCATAAATATGCTGAACATCTGGTTTTGCAATCCTTGTTGAGTGTTCGCCGCGTGGAAGAAAGAGAATCCATTGTACAGAGCTGTTAGAATCGAAAGAATGAGTTTTGAGTAGATGTATGATGGAGTGCGCCAGTACTGTGAGAACACCCTAGACAGACATTCTCGAAGCTGGACAGCCGCTGACGATGCAAATTCCTGATAATCTGCCTTCGAGGATGATTCTTTCTCCTTCTGTGAGAGTGAAGATTTGAGATTGTCCAGGTGCTCGACAACTGCTTTCTTTTCTGGGCTTTCATTCCAGGTAGCAGGCCAGTCCACGTCACTATGGGATCCAGGTGCTGCACCGATCACATCAAGCATCCATTCTGCGGGATTCTCGCCTTCTGAAAGAGCATGTCCACCATTTCGCATGAAGTAATCCGCCAGGATTGATGAATTTTCACCAATCTGGCCAAAGTATACCGTGCGTCCTCCTCTGGCCAAAAACAATAGTCTATCAAAACGTTGGAAAAGCATCGCGGATGGCTGGTGAATCGTGCAAAGAATCGCTTGTCCGTGCTTGGTTAATGTTTCAATAAGATCGAGAATTGACCACGAGGTCTGGCTATCTAGGCCTGAAGTCGGTTCATCAAGAAATAGTAGTAGCTGTGGTCGGGCGGCTAACTCAACGCCAATTGTCAAGCGTTTGCGCTGCTCAACGTTCAAGCCTGTAAAATTCTATTAACAAAAGTCCAAAGTATATTGAATACCACGCGACTTGACAAAAGTTGAATCATACCTTCACCTGGAACACCAACAACGGCGTCTGCATATGTTTGCATCTGAAGCAATTCCAGCACCTCTTCAACGTAGTCTAGTTTCTCCTGGCGACTTATGTGGGCAGGCTGTCTGAGAATAGCACTGAATTGTAATGCCTCTCTGACAGTTGAAGTGGGCAAATGGACATCCTGTTGTTGAACATATCCAGTTTTGCGCTGAAACGAGTCGTCTCGCGGCATGCCGTCAATCAAAACGTCGCCCGTGACGACTCCCATAGTTACCCGAGTTGCAAGGACATCCAGCAGTGTAGTTTTTCCCGCGCCGGAGACACCCTTTTACAGTTAGCTCATTGAAAACAGAAAGTAAGCTTAGGTATTGATAGCTTGACATACCATCAGAGCTGTCGCCGTTCCAGGCTTTACCCATCCATTCACGTGGTCGAGGATGCGACGGTCTTCGCCCTTGATATTGATGTCGTAGCAAAGATCCTGCCACTGGACCACAGCAGTCTGGCGCTGAATATTGGTTCCAGGTGCTGAGTTGCTCTCTTCGGCTCTATAGGCAGCGGTATTGGTTGCCTCAGTATCATTGATATTAGGCTTGGGCTGGTGGCCTCTTCTGAAAACCAAGACTTCGCCTTTCGAAGCTTTCTCAGAGATGAATTCCGTCGCAATCAGATAAACAAACATAAAAAATATCATGAAGCCAATGATGATACCGAGATTTCTCCAGAGGTGGCCGTTGGAATATGCATATGCGGTCTCCAGATAGGCGTCTCCATCGATCTCAGAATCTCCTGCTTGAGATGAGACGGTCGTACAAATTCTGTTCATCGCACCGACATTTTCATAGCCCTGACCAGACGGCACAAAGCTCGAGCATTTGAATTTCCTATTTCGGAATTCATTCACCATCATACTTTCGAATGAATAGGCGATTGGGTCAAGGTAATTCATCCAGCGAGACCAACCCAGCATATTTCTGGTAGGAATGATGAAGCCTGTATAGATAACAAGACCTAGAATCAGAAGAGCAGCTGGGACAAGGGCTTGAGCTAATGAGCGCGATGCAGCTCCAAAAGTCCGAAAGATCATCGACATGGTGAGTGTTGTCACAATTGAGAATAGCCAAAAAATGAAAAAGGCACCAGGCTCGCGCTTCAGGTTTGCCATGAAGTAGAGCGGAAGATTGAATGTCACGGAATTTGTTATTTTATATGGAAGGTCGCATATCATTGAGGCAACTGCTTCCGTGAAAGGATGATAGAATGCATATCTAGATTGCTTTTCCACGATGGGCCTTTGGGCGTAAAGTGTCAAGATCTAGGGTCTCGATATTAGCATACCTATTTCACTAGAGAAATATCACCCTCCGGCTGGATCGACAACACGTACCTCGAGTGCGCTAGCAAATGCTGCAAGTAGAACAGCATAGAACAGCAAAACCTGTCGCGAGAAGAAACTAGAGTCGTCTGGGGAGAGATTATAAAACACACTTCCCAAAATGAGTGAGATGAAGAAATTGCCAAATAGTGCAGTGTAGGTCAATGTCATGTCCGCTTTTAGTCGTTGGAATCCTCGAGCGAGGTTGAGATTGATCTGCTCGAATACCGACAGGGTATATGGGGATTTCAACCGCCTGGAGAGATCAGAAAATGTCCGTTAAAGACACAGGAAAGGAAAACCTACTGCTGCTTTGACTGCATCAAGCGACGCGCTTCACTGAACGTGGTCAAGGATTCGCCACCAATTGGGTGCTCTTTATCAAAAGCATCAATTTCTTGCAGGAGAAGAGCATGCTCTGGGCTGTTCCGCCATCGTTGTGCAAACTCCGACGGTGTACGGGGTACCTTGTCTTCAAAACCTGGCTTCACCCTGCGCTCGGTAGGACTGGTCAAAGAAGTGAGGAAATCCGCTGTTGTTTGACGAGATGGGCAGTCGAAGCCCATATTGGTGAAGAAATCACGAGCTTTGTCGGTGGGCCCGAAATAGATTTGATGACCTTCATAAAGCACGACAACCTTGTCAAATACCTGTAATGATCAAAATAATAAGTATCTCATCCAGTGGTGCTCTATAGATCTGCATTTTGAAGCTGGATTTACCTCATAGGCACTCTGCGAGGCTTGATAAATTGCAACGCATGCGGTAGTCCCCGTATAGTCACTCATCAATCGGAGATTCTTGCAAAATTCAAGTGCATTGGCACTGTCAAGTCCTCTTGTACTGTTGTCCCAGCATTGAAGTGGAGCGCCGCTGAGAATGGCTTCTGCGATACTGACGCGCTTACGCTCACCTCCACTTACACCTCTCACAAAGTCATTGCCAACGCGTGTGTTGAATGTATGTCGAAGACCTAGCATAGTCATGACCACGTCCCGGAGATGTTCAGCATACTGCTTCCGAGACAAATTGGGGAAACGCGACTTTGGTGCTCGCGCCATGGCAGCAAATGTGAGAGTCTCCCCGACTGTCAGCTGCGGAAAGTGAACGTCAGTTTCGGCACTGAATATGGCCTCACCACGGAATTGCTTGTGCATGATAGGTGCAGAAATTCCTACAGTGTCATGTTAGAGGCCGGTATCATGAATAAACTGGATATGTTTGGCTTTGTTGTCTCGTACCTTGGTAGTTGAGGTAACTGTCGTCGTTGACATAGAGACCATTCATTTCTCCGGCGATTGTTTTCAAGAATGTTGAGCAACCGCTGAGAGAACTATGAGCTTCCGCTTTTGATACTTCGAAGGATGGTGACTTACCTTCCTGGTCGTCCCAAGACTACCAACATCTCACCGCTACGAACTAATCCGTTGAAGTTGTTCAAGATTTGAACCTTTTGCTTCCCACTACCGACGATATTACGCACGAGTCCACCGATACCCAAAAGGGCATTGGCAACATCTTTCTGGTAGTCGGTTGGACTTCCGAACCCATGCACAGAAAGGTCTTTGAATGCCACACCAGCCAATCGTTGGAGAAATCGCTCCGGGTCTTGTGATTGAGCGGCAATCAAAGCTCGAACCCAATCTTTCGCTTTGAAAGATGAACTATCAGGATGCCAAGTTGCTTCCTTATCATCTTCGAAGAATGGGTTTCGTGTTTTGGAGGTGGAAAAATGAGTGGAGTGACGAGTAAGCTGCCTCGCCATCTCCTCGATCTCATCTTCCATATCCACTGCATTATCATGCTTGGTATCCTCCATTACTGTGGAAGCCGAGCTATCAGTTCCAGTTGATTGATGGACAACTCCCAACTGCTGCTGTTGCAACGAGTTGTCCATAGTGGGAATACCTCCCAGAACAGCCATGGTGGGCAGCCGTTCACTTCAAGAAAGTTGGTATGAAAAAGTTAGAACCAAAAAAGGAGATACTCTATTTAATAGATATGATTTCTCATCGCGACGGAAATCTCGGTGGTAGCTGAGAAATCAGGGTTGATATCTGAATTTCCCGTATTTCCTTCGGCTCCATCTTCACATTCGACCGGGCCCGAGAAGGGCCTCCCGGAAGACCACATCCGCCATTCTACTGTAGTGAATGGCGCAAGATCCGTTTGCCGAAATGTGGACCCTATGGCTACATTATTGGGACCTTTCAGTCGATCTATACTCAATTTTACCTATCAGTGCGCCCGGATATCGCCCACCCTGGCGGTCATGATTTCCCGATTGGCCTAGGCTTGTATATCTCCTACACGTTCCAGAAATTACTGTCAAATTTTTGCTGTGGTTCATTTTTGAGATATCATGCCGATATACGAATGATGCATTTTGACGCATGTCACTAATTATTGTTTCGATCTGACTATATCCATTCTGTGGCTGAAATGGGGGTCTGGTCTCGACTTTTGTCATATTTATTAGTCTAATCTAAGGCCTGATTGAGAGGAGATGGATTTTTTGTGAGCCTCAATAATTCTCATGTATCGTCGAGCATTCCTAATTATATTGGCTATCAGATGGTCTGAGACAGTGAGCTACTAGAGCATCGCATCGTCACGGCCTTGAAAATCTCTTTCTCGGCGATTTCGCGATATTGAGAGCAATTATGGATCAGCTGGATCAAAGCCTCATCAAAGTTCTCTGAAGATAACTCAGCCCAGCTCATTTCGACACGTTTCATGAGTTCAACGTCTCGTTGACCTTCTACGGTGTATGGGTCTTGTATGATCAAGATAGCCATGATCATCATGGCGAACACCACAAAGTATATCACGGTTCTATTATCGTCATTGTTATTTCATTTTCGGGAAAATGGGGAAATGGGTAGATGACATGACTTACCCTAGGCAGAGTGGATGGTCTTTTGGAATGCAAAGAGCGAGCTCCATAGTTGCGCGTGCTGCTTTTGCACACAGCTCTCTCGACATAAAAGGTCGAGTGTTGTCGGGGCAAAAAGATTGACTCTGTCCACAAAATGGGTCTAGATACATAGACCAAGTTGCGCGAGTGACCACTCTTCTATGTAATGTTAAGAGACAATTATAATAGCTGAAATGCATGTAACACATGCTAAGGTGCGCGTCCCCTTTCACAAGGTCTTCTGCCGCAAGTGTACCTGGCACGTAGCCCTGAGGTACAGAATTCGTCCACTCTTGTAGCAGAGAGTCGAGATCACTGACTGCGGTAATGACTTCTGCGTCACTTTTGTCTTGGCCTTTCACGGAGTAAAGCTGCCGGTATATTTCACCTTTGATGGCTGTCAATTCAGTAAAAGAGTAGTATATGTTAAAGACTGCGATATCTCTATCCAGAGGATAGAAAGATGATAGCTCGGCTATTTCATTTCGGAACTTTGTCGAGAGTCCTGTATCAAATACTTGAGAGGGCGGTACGCCGAGTTGAAGTGAGCGACTAAATCAAATAATGTTAATTGAAACCTCAAGACATCCGATGTATAAAGCGAAGAGTCTATCATACTCTATATCAATAGCCGATCCAATCGCGCAAAGCCGACGCTGCACTGGCGAGGATTGACCTTGTGGTAGTTCAAGGCCCTGCAAAGTTCGAATGGCGAGTGGCATAAGGGTACTCAGTAATTGACCATGGAATGTTGCCATAGAGAATAATGTCTAATGGAGGGATGAGCATTTTGATTTTGCATCAGGTCAGGCAGTGGAACATACCATGGCGAGAAGAGCTTGGACCGAGAGCAAACGTGGCGGTCCTGTGAGAAAGCTATCGAGAGAAAGACTCGCATTTTTCCAATACATCCAAGCTGTCGGATTGAATCGGTTTTCTAGGGTATATGCCAATGCAAGGGCTGCATTAACGCAACTCCACCACGATGGCGAACGTTGGAACTTTGGAGGATAGTCACGTTCAAAACGAGCCATGAACTCCTTCTCATCGAAAATCTCACAGAATAGGTGCAAGTTATGGAAGAAGACTTTGAATATTTGGCGAGCGACATCCGCCGGCGGTAATGCAATATAAGGTTGGTTTGGCCAGGGGAGTCGAGAAGTAGAATGGTGATGATCAACACCAGGCATATCAATAGGCTGGGCCTCCGGTGAATCCAATGCATCTGGTGGTGCCTTTGCAGCGACCCATTCTGCTCCTTCTGGAGAGAACAGTGAAAAGGGAAACGGTGCTATACGTTATTAGCATTCATGAACATATGTATAATTTAGAGCTGGACGGATCTTCATACTTTGCACACTCGTAGCGCCTACAAGGCACCTGGGCAATGTAAAACAGGGTAAGAATGCCAAGCATGCTTCGCTTTGACCATAACTATCTGATAGTGATTGGGCGATATCTTCTGTGCTGGCAACAGTTGGAGTTGGAATAGATGCCGGCGTGTTGGCTACCGATGGGCTATCATAGCGGAGTTCTCGTTTCCGGCTCTGAGGATTGGAATGGCGATTTTTCCGAGTCTCTATTACCTTGCATTCTGTACGGCGCTCATAGCACGTTTTGCATTTGCTCGCATTGTGGATCCTTTCGCATTTTATTTTTCGAATTCGACAAGACTGACAGGCCTGTGGTTCTGTCGATGAGCAAATTGGCGCGGAAAAGTTTAAGATAGACTCAGAGCGCAGACCTTTTCTGGTCGTCCTCGACGAGACTTTCGGGAGGATACGCCCATAATTATTAAAAGACTATATGTGTAGCGGACTCAATACTGCCAGTGCTGAGTACTACCAGGATATAAGGGTCCGTTTCATTAAGAAGCAGCCGGGTGGGATATAGAGCTTACTTGGAGAATTGTGGATCTCTTCTATCGACCTAGCCGTTTGATATCCGAGTGGACCGAAAACGATTACCGTACAACAAACGGATTTTCGCTGACTGTTACTGGCGAGCACGAGAGAGTGGACCCTCTTGGGGTCAACTTCCGAGCAGCAGCCACTCAAATGATATTCCGAGCAATCATTCCAGCGGGACGTCGAGGCTCCGGGCGTATGAAAATTACTGACTTGGGTAACTCGCATACACGATATATTACGCCATTTCATAATAAGCAAGTCCGAGAAGACTTTATTATATGACCCAACGTGCCTGGCACAATATCAGGGTGTCTCAGCCTCCTTGGGCTTGTATAAATATCCCGCAGCTTTAGAGACGAGGCTACTAATCTTGCCTTCGAGAATAAATATTTGAAGCTCAAAAATCCCAAAGAAAAGGCAGCAAGATCTTTTGAATGAGACAACAGAATAAGTTACCAGAGAGCCCAAAGATCCTGACGGAATTGCGAAGAGACGCCACGAACAAGCTTGTCTACGGCAGTTGACGACCCTTGCAGAGTATTTGCTGGAAAGATAAATAAATGAGAAAGAGGAGACGCTTGATTTGGCATCTAAGAGCATGTGCGAATGCCGCATTTTAATAACTACAAAAGAGTTTGAATACAACAAAGTTCTGGGGAATTCTTTACAAATTGAAATATTGCTATAAAGCCCAGGAAAAGATGTTGCAACCGCGAGTGGCGAGCATACAAGCTGCCATGCCACCCCCGCTTACCATTAGGGCAAAGCGACGACCGAATCGATCAATGGTAAAGAACGAAACGAAACATGAGAGAAACTTCCACATGAGTGTACCACCTGAAAGGGGTCGAGCTGTCTGAGCATCCATTCCCAAGCCCGATTCGAAGATCACAGTTGAGTAAACGGAAATCAAGTTCCCACCAGACATTTGTTGAAAGAATTGCAGAAGAAGACACATGCCGAACCTGTACAGTAGCCGATCCTCGCCCATCTTGAGAAGATCCATAAGCGAAGTCGCACTGTTTTCAGCTTCTTCCAGCGAGCTTTCAATCCCAACTATCTCCCCTACGATATCAGCATCATCTTCGGATTTGTTTCTAAGCGATGCAAGTGTTGCTCTGGCTTCTGTCCTCCGGCCTTGACGAACCAGCCAGCGAAGATGATCGAGACCATAAGTAAAATGGCAAATGCAATTGGAATTGTGATAGGAGGTCTCCAGGTAACGGGACCCGTTTGATATTGGTAGAACCCAAGATTTATCCACGCCTGCAGCATGTACCCGAACGCGATGAAGTTTCCATCCAACACGACATGTTTCCCACGATTTTTTGAGCTCGAACATTCACTCTGCCATGTTGGGACAGTGCCACTGAGAATTTCAATGCCAGCTCCTAGGATAGTTCGACCCACGACCATTTGCGCAAGTTGAAACGCTGATGCCTCAAGAACCTGGCCGATCAATGCCAGCAAGGCACCCATAAAAATGACAGGCCGGCGACCAAATTTTTCCGCAGTATATGAGCAGGACAAATACCCAGGGAGGGCACCTAGTGTGAATGTCGCAATTACAACTCCTTGAATCGTCGCGTTGTGACTCGCCTTTGCTCCCGTGGTGTTGACAGTATCGATCTCTGGGAAATGCTTGACCCAGTCAGACAAGGAGATTAGACTTCCCAAGCCAGATTGGTTATATCCGAATAGCGTGTATGCTGGTCCTACAACAGCAAGTATTTGAGCAAGAGACAGAGCCTCTCCTTTCAAGCCCCAGAATCTCTTCCCCATATTCGATGATCGTACAGTAAACGGGAAGGAAATTGAATTGCGCGCAGGAAGGAGAATATCAAGGGAAAAAAGAGAAAAACAAAAAACAAAAGTGCCAGTAGATGGAACAGATGCCACAAGGCTGGGCCACCTCGCATTTACATCTCTTAAAGTAGCTTTTCAAATCTGGGGTCATACAATGCACCCCGGCCGGAATAGAGCTCTATACAATGTTAAACTGGGGATGCACTCGGAATAGAGGCTTATCCCGACTTCGGCCCCAGTGGAGAGACATCGGCAATCGGCCGACATCCCGTCCAGCAACATCCAGAATGTCTCATTATTACTACTTCAAGTGTCAATTGAGCTAAAACTCTATTATGTATTTAATAACCTCGATGTAGTTTATGTTTTGCAAAAGAAAGAAGAAACAAATTGTGGACCAACCAAAGCATCAAGGCTAAACGATCAGGGTGCTCTGGGAGCACTCTCACCCTCTGCTTTTTGACACTCAAATTTATCAGTCTGTAATAAACCTCATAAACGACGGACCAAATGTGATAAAAGCTGCCTACTAGTACAAAAGTCGGTGACGTAAGTCAGATTACGAACTTCACTGGCTTCCAGGATAATGGCAGCGTGAGATGTTGTCCAGTGATATACTTACTTCTCTCTATTGATCAGCGCCCATGAATAGTACTACTCAATAATACCGTTGAATCACTGTGGTTGTGCTTTCAACAATATCTTCTTGAAAGTAAAAGTCATTACACTAATGTAGTAGTAAGCCCGGGTTTTTAACTATAAGCAGGATCATGACTATATTAGAACTCTGTCGCCTGGTTATTGAATTTGACACTTCCAGGATTGACTTGAAGCTAACTCTGTGAATGCCAACTCTGATACAGATCTATTGTTGCTTCTGGTCTAAATCTAGCGAGAAAGGATTTTCACCCTTCAGCCCCCGAGTGCTATGAACAAGGTGTGTGAACTTCATGGTACCTACCAGCTAGGTAGCAACGTCGATTTAGGTTTTATATATTGCATCGCTCGACCCATGCCCCACCAATTTAATCCAACATCAACGAACCATCCGAGTCAGCCCTTAGTGCTCTAGTGCAGACGAAAAAAAACTCTCTAGAATAACCATTTAACAGAGACTTTTCTACTCAATCACTCTATCAGCACTGCTTTGTCTTCCTTCAAGAACATGTCTTCATTATTCGGACCGACTAGATGCTTACATAATGCACGTTGGACCTGAATTTTCTCCGTGGCGACAAGTCGAAAAAAGGAACCGAGTTGACAAGCAATTCGATTTCATCTATTGACCTGACGGATTATCGGGTTCCGGAGAGTCATTCCAGCAATCCGTGCTTGATTCGAGTAGTTCATTCCGAGGGAGTTGTGGAGATTATCGAACGGTCAATTTTCCAAGTTCTGCTGTCCCACAAAGGTTCACCCTGCAGTCCACATCACAAAAAGGAGAAACGGTCGACAACAGATGCGAAAACTGATTTTACCGTGTCAATTCTCAATTTGAAAAACATCCATCAACCACCATGCCTTCATTAGAGCCAATCCCTAATAGGAACCCCAATTTACCAGATGGGGGTTCAGACGATGAGGCAGACCCTGAACTAGTGGAACTCCTACGCCAACATCTCGGAATGGGTGGCAAACAACAGAACAACCTTCCACCAGAGACTAAAGTTCTAGAGGGGGCCCAGTATATCTTTGATAATGCCATCGACGTGGCACTGAGCCCAGCACAGACCAAAGAAGCAGCCGAGACAATATGGCGATTGATGCAGAAAAAGGCATACTCAACAAAGACCTGGTCAGAACATGAACTACACCCGCAAACCAAAGATGAAAATACAGTCGATTTCATTTTCACAATGGATCTATTGAATTTTAGCTTTTGGTCCGATGAGAAAGATGAATCAAAGCGTTTCTGCATCGAGTATCGCGGTAAAAGGTGGACTGGTTATTGGAGTTTGGTTGCGGCGTTGCAGAGGGCGCTTGAAGAGGGAATTCCCATCACAACCCCGGATTTCTGGATTGATGAAGAGCAATGTACGGAGGAGCTGTTGAGACATGTTTTCCGATCCGCGACTGATGAGGAAATTCCCTTGTTCAAAGAACGAATGCAATGCTTGCGAGAAGCAGGTGAAGTCCTTTGCAATGTGAGTAACATTATCTAGCAAGATCTATTGAGAATTGGTTCCTAATGCTATACTATTCAGGAATTCGGAGGAAGCTTTGTTACCTGCATTGAAGATGCCAATTTCTCCGCAGCAGGCCTGGTCAACCTGCTCACCGAAAACTTTGCCTGCTTCCGAGACGAGACAAAGCTCAATGGAAAAAGAGTCCGACTATATAAGCGTGCTCAGATCCTTGTTGCAGATCTTTGGGCTTGCTTTGATGGCGAAGATTTCGGAGAATTTAATGACATCGATAAGATCACTATGTTTGCAGGTGAGAAATGGACTCAATAATTGCAACAATATTAGCCCTCTAACCACGTCCCTTAGACTATCGCATTCCCCAAATGCTACACCAGCTTGGCTGTCTTCGACTCTCTCCATCATTAGAGAGCCATATTCGGGCCCTCAAGCCAATCCCATCAGGCTCAACCTGGGAAATCGAACTTCGCGGCACCAGTATCTGGTGTGTGGAGCTCATCAAACGTGAAATTGAAAAGCGTCACCCCGAAGTGAAAGATGCTGGACGCAAAGGTGTTTTTCTTTCTGAAGAAAATACGCCCCAAGACTCTGAGGCCGAAATCGAGACTGCAGAAGCGAAGTCCGAGACAGAGAAGTCACCCAAAACATACGGAATCAACGCCATTTTAATTGATTTCTTTTTGTACGACACGATGAAGAACCTTGAGCAGGAACACAACGAGAGTATCCCTCATCACCGGACTCGGAGCATTTGGTACTGATTCCTTTTGGGGGGTTTTTTTCTTTGACGGCGTTTCGAGATATATTTGAGCCTACCCTTGGTGTTTGGATATACAAACTTGAACTGGTCATATAGCCCTGGTAGCACGCGGTACAGTGCATCGAGCTCGAACTGGGAGAATAGATAAGTGACATGGATGGTGTTATTCTAGATAGCTATAGTATTCATTACAAACCTCATATGATACAATTTTCCTTGATATTTGATTATTGGACTATTATGACTCCCAAGCAGGGATAATTGCTGTGTTTGTATAGTAAAAGGGTATCAATTCTTTCCTAGCGCCAATTATGCCACCGAAGCATCCTTCAGAACAGTTGGAGACATCAAGCAGCGGCTTGTTCGATACGAGACATGATATCCGCTTTCCATTCCACGAAATCCTCTTGACGATCTTCGCTCAACCAATCCACTCGATCCTGCATCATAGTGCCCAGCCCAGGCAAAAGGCCACCGTGAGAATTTCCATTCATAGAACGAGCTGTCGCGGTGCCATAGTTACGCTTGGGTAATTTCACGCCTCTAAGAGCCGCATCCTCTTCATCAAGATTTCGATAAGAGTTACCTTCTTCATCTTCACCATCCAACTCCCCCGCATAGGGAATATTATCGAACCATTCCTGTCCATTCGCCCACCCCTGTTCCATGATGATGGCAATCCATTGATCTACATCATCACGATGCTGTCGATTATTCGGAAGTACAAGACTAGTCAAGGCGGTTTGGCGCATCTCAGTAAATGTTTTCTTGTCCATCTTTTGGGCATCGGCACTTGCATCGTCCATTTCTTCAGATGGTGCTGGGCTCCGCCGTCTCGCGAGTACAAGGAAGTAAACAGCGACAGCCATGGCATAGACTAATTCCTTGAAGTCATCATCATTCCCGGCGGGTTTGATAGAGACGATAGGCTCGAGGAAATCCAGAACCTCCTCGTCCACCCCTTCCTCATCTACTGACATGCTAGACGTCATGAAAAGAATAGATGAAACACCAGCAAAGATGTGAGGCGGTAATGTTCTAGAAATCGGAGGACGAGACCAAGTTGTAGTTCGTGGAGCAGGAGTTGCGAGAGTCTTACAGATTGTTCGAATAGCGGTCATTGCCCATGCCGGAGCATCTGGTATAATTGTTGATTTAGTGATACCCCTTGGATGAGCCGTGATGGATTTCTTTGCGGATTTCGATGGTGAGCTAAGCTTGTTGGCTACACTGACGCTTCTCTTCAGCGGAGTAGATTTGGAAGGTGTATTTTGTAGACCGCGTGGTGTTGGCGCTACTTTGCTAGGAGATCGTGTAAGGGCCGAGGCCTTGGTGGGTGTAGTTTGTCCCGATGTAGCTCGAGATGGTGAGCCAGCAACTGATCCACTGGCTGAGCGCTTCATCCCCGTCGAGCTTGCCGAAAGAGACTTGTCAAGCCATGCGTAGAGCTTCTTGTATACGCGCGGTGGGCATGGCGGGTGTCCGAGTAGTGGAGGAAGTCCGAGAGCGCGAGTCAATCTGGTGGAGTATCAATTGGGGTCAGCAGTAATTCAATGAGATATATGAACATTCGAGAAGTGCAGCTGGCTTACCTCTTGCAGGCAATTTCGGCGCAAGCATAGGGACGAGCGATTTCTTCCTCCGGCTTCAAGCTACTGGATAGGCTTCGGGACTGCGCGACGAGGCTCAATGATAGGCTTAATAGCTCCTGCGGTAAGTCTGCAGCATGTGTCGGCACCAGAATTCCCAAAGCTTGCTCGACTGGTCGGTTATTCATCCTGGCGATGTGCTTCAGACCTCAACGGTTTTGTGAAATGCGGAGGTTGGCGATGGATAACAGTGTGGTATTGGTGGACTCGTATACAAGAGTGAGAGGAGGTTCACCGAGAGTATATCACAATAGATCCAAGGGTTGTCTGTGTCTCACCCTGGAATTGAGGACTCCAAAGGAATAAACAATTGACGGTCTCACTTGGTCTTCTCCGACGCCACGCCGCATGCCCATGACTAATCACGATATCGCTGGGTCAACTTTTGAACTTGCTCGCAGTCCCTTTCTACTACGTTACGAAGATTAGAACTCGCCAATATGTCTGTCACAGTAAGTAGACACTCCGTGTATATTTTTGGGCTTCCTGTGCCTTACGAAAAGGTATATTGCTTCAACAACAGCTAACACTTGCTTTTCACTAGCTCCACACGACTCAAGGCGACCTCAAGGTCGAGCTATTCTGCGAAGCAGTCCCCCAAACCGCCGAGAACTTTCTTGCCCTCTGCGCATGTGGCGCATACAATGATATCCCATTTCACCGAATCATGCCCGGCTTCATGATTCAGACGGGAGATATCTCCCTTGGCCCCGCAGGAAAACCCTCTGCCTCCAACAAACCCATGCTTCCCTTCGAGGTTCCTAAAGGTGGCACTTCCATAAATCATCCTTCGGCCCTGAACCAAGAGATTCACCTCCCTGCTCTCCGTCATAATGCGCGCGGTATTCTATCAATGGCTTCCCGCCCAGTCAAGGATAAGACGGCGCCTGGGTCTCAAAACGCGACAGGACCGACTATTAACGGTAGTCAATTCTTTATTACTTTTGCCCCGGCACCACATTTGGATGGCAACAGTACCGTCTTTGGAAAGGTGCTAAACTTGAGCGCTCAAGATGAGGGTGGTGATGTCTTGACCAAGCTTGAGAAGGCTAATGCCAAGGTCGATAAGAAGGGCAAGGTATCGCAGCCCAAGGAGGGAGAAGAGTTCGAAGCGCTTCGAATTAATCATGTAACGATGCATGCGAACCCATTTGCGAAGTGAGAGACTGGATACATCGTTATTTCAACCCGGGGTTAGAATAGCAGCGTCCTTGATCTAAGAATTGCATTCGAAAGTGCTGCCTTGGATCTATCTCTCCCTGGAGAGGGACATCAGCTATCTAATTTTCGATTGCAAATTTCACATACACCCGTGCAAAATTGACATCACTCAATCCATCTGCATGAGCTTGGAAGGGCTGAATTGACCGGAAATTGCACTGCCAACTCAATACATTGTCGTGTACAGTCTGGTCATGTCTTGCTGGCCTCTCTGCCAGGCACACTGGAAGTAAGAAGAAATGAAGAATCCCTGCGAATCGCTCCGCAGCTGGAACACAAGAATGTTATATTCCGGAGGAAGAATATACTACTGGACTGGTTGCGAAAATCAAGGAGAAAGATACCAGTATGAGTGCAATAATTTATTTAATAGATACCCAAAGAATTCTTTTTATCTGCCAGAACACCCTCAAAAACTTCTTGAATCATTCCACAGCCGTCCCCTCATCGCCGGATATCTAAAAATCTGTACATAGTATCGTCAAGACGCCATCATGCAAAGAAACACTGAAATCAATCGCGTCATCATGAAAATGGATATAAAGTAGAGAAAAAGCAAATCGGTAAACATCATGAGGCAGACTTAGATCATGACTTCTGCTCCTGCGCATCCTCCTCGTAGCCCTCGGTCTTCATGTCCTTAAGGCCAAGGTCATCCTCCTCCTCGTCCGTGCGTTGGTACTCTTCAATAGTGATCTGGGGATCCGCAGCAGGTGCGCAGAGATCCTGGACGTAGCTGTTGGCCAAAGGATCGGCGAGGGTAACCACGAACTGACCACCGAACTTCTCAAAGTCACCATTGATAGCCCACTCAAGACGCTCGAAGAATCGGTCCCACTTGGCCTTCTCAGTAGACTCAAGACTGTCACCACCACCGCCGCCGATATCGAACAGATGGCCCTTCAGGCTGTCTCGTACCTCCGTGAGCAGACCCTCGAGGGTAGTGAAACGACCGCCAAGGGTACCAGCCTGGATAGAGATCTCGAGTTCGTCACTGTGCACAGCGCAGGTGTCGGACTTGAGAATATCACGGGAAAGATCAACCTCGTTCTTCACGGTCAAAGTAATACGCTTGCCAAGCTCAGGAACCTCTCCGCCAGTCTTGACATCGGAAGAGCGCAGTCCGCAGTGCTCGCAGACGTTGCTCCACAGGTAAACCTCCTTAAAGTAAGGAATGTTGACCTTCTTGATGAGCAGCTCGCAAGGCTTGCTGCAACCGGGGCACTCCGCGGGAAGGCAGTATTCTTTGCCATCCACAATTTCCGAATCGGGGTCCTCGGCCTGCGCCGCATCGGGGTCGGCTGCGATTCCAAGCTCTTCATTCTGCTCATGGGTACGGTAGTAAAGCTTGGTGCGGTACTTGTTGCCACGGTCCTGGGTGTTGGGCGCGATCCAGGAGTTACCGGTGGGGTCGTCGAGGGAGATGGTGAAGGGGAAACCGGTACCGTCAAGGTAGCTCTTGAGGCTATCGATGAGAGGCTGGAGGGCATCGTGAAGTTCGGGGGCTTGCTCCTTGCGGGCAGGTTGATCATTGGAAAGACCTTCGTGGATACGCTGAATGGCGCCTTCGACGTTGGTCAAGGTTCCTTCGCGTGGAGCTTCAATTCCGAGTGAGTCGATGGTGAGAACACCTTGGTCGGACTTGATTAATTGTCTCTGCATATCATCCTGGCTCTCGACCGTCAGGGTGTACTTTGCGCCTTGGGTCTGGACTGAATTGAGAATATTATCAGCACTTTGCTCTACTTGGCAAATTTGAGAAAATTGATCACGTACTTTGACCTGCAGCCTTGATCGAGTTGTTGGTAAAGTGGCAGTGTGGGCATTCAAAAGATTCGAGAATGATATCGCGGAAATAAGGCACGCGGATGAGAAGCAGACGGGTAGTTCCCTATCATGATGCGACTGGCGTTAGTATACGCAAGACTTCAAAAATAATCCTATTGTCGCAGTCAAAACTTACATTCTCGTGGCAGTTCATACACATCGACTCAACCTGCATAGGACCGAGATCCTCATCGTCGCCCTCTCCCTTCTCCACGATCTCTCCGATGTTCTTGAACTGCGACTCAACGGCATTGTCGAATTGCGACTGAGCCGTGGTCTTCTCGTCGGCGGACATTTTGTGCAATATAGAAATTAAAATGAAAATGAAAATGAGAAAACAAGAAAAAAATCCAGTAATTTCAGTCAAAAAGAAGGAGAGAAAAAATCAAAGTAAATTGTGGAGGGGTTGAAGTGGCAGAATTTCTTATCGCGAAAAATCTCCCGCGGCGGAACATTCCTTTTCGTTCTGCGGTGGCGGGGCTGGAGGGGCACATGACTAATGCATGCCCAATGTCATACATTATATAGATCGAGGTAGAAGCGGAGTATAAAGTGGAAGATAGGAAGTAAAATTTGACGGTTTTCAATTTAGAAAACATTCTGATTGTGCATATGATTCAATATTTCTGCCGAGGGAATAATAATTGTCGGCTACATGAACGCTGTTGAATAGGTAACTTGAAACCCCTCTCTAGATGCATAGTTAGTTCCAGTTTATCCCAATAAATGAAGAAAGGAACACTTATCGAGGAAAAAATGGTCCTCTCCACCGAAGTAGAGAGAACGGTGATCCAACGGCCGTCTTCTGGTACCTATAATCTGCTCCCCGTCATGCCAAGTCAAACTGAAATTCGATCCCACCAGCCACCAGCAGCTCCTAGGTAGTCAAGATCAAAGGCGATTCTATCCCGTCACTCTAGGACTCACGCCGGATCAGCTCCGATTGAGATCACATAGCCAATGGTATGAAGCAACATGAATAGTCTGGACAAGCCAAAGCTTTGATCCTCACTCGAGAGAGGTCCCATACTACCCTGCCTAACGCAAGCATGCCAGGAACGACGAGATTTCTCAATGGGACTGGTCCGATATGAAGACATAGGAAAGAGGATTCGGGAGAAATGAATGTCTATGAACTCGACTAGAGCCACGGCGTTGTGTGAGATCAATTTGAGAGCTCTGCCGACTAGAACAAGACAGAAGAGTTGAAGAAAATATGGAGATCGAGAGAAAGCCGCAGGAAGGTCAATGCAACACCCTTCCTTTCCGCACACCAGAGAAGCAAATCGTGATTGGGACCGGCCATGACGATCAGCCGAATTCAAGCTTGCAGAATCTCCATCCCCTCGGGAATGTTCAAAGCTGCCAATGCGTGTACATCCGCGTTTTGCCGAGTAAGTCGAGCCATTTTCTTGTGTGTGGTACAGTACCCTCTGGGACGGGTTTTTGTTTCCTCCCCTGATCAACCGCGAAGCATCACAGGAGGGCATTAATGAAGCGAACAAAGAACATCCAGAAAAAACCGCTTCCTTCTTCCTGAGGAAGGACAATGAACAGAAGTTATTGTTGTTGTAGTCGACGCCCATCAATCAATTCGCAAAAAGAATTCACGAAGAGATGGTTAACACAGAGGGTCTGAATCTTCCGCGGAAGTCGAATTGATGGCTGTCGCCTTAAATCGAGGTACCTAGCTGCTGGAAGCTTAGGAATTGTAGTACCGGAAGAGGTGAAAGAAAGGTGCAAGATTTCCAGGAATCTTCGTTGTGGGAACACGCGCTGGACGGGCGACAGCTTTTGCAAACAGAGTCGAAAAGAACGAAAATGAACCAGATCAAAAAACACCAAACTAACATGGGGAAATGCATTGCCAGGCCGGAACGTGCCAACAGCCCAGAAGTCTTGAACTGAGTCAAAGAGTCATGGAAACGGACAAAATAGAAGGACCTCGCGGCATCCATACCTATGAAAATGCCTGGAACAAATTCACGGAGATAATGGATGGTTCTGACGAGTGGATTCTTTTAAATTGCCGCCGCCATGCTGTGTGTAGAGTTAACTGTTGTGTTCTAGACGCCGCATCTCTAAACCATTTTAGTTGATGCCCTAGGCATTCGATACTGGGACATCGCAATTCAATTCAATCTGCAGCGTTGTCGGTTGATCCTCCAAAGGGCAGTCTCATACTGAGGTACCCGGCATGATCCACCTCTCTTTTCTCCACGGTAACGCGTCATTCGAAGCATAGGTTGACCATCCGATCTTGACCAGCACGCGAATCCAGCATTGGTAGAACCGACGCATGGCCCATGTGGACACTTGCATAGTAAAACCGTCTTTTGCACCCCGAAGAGCTCTGGCAATGACGAGCAACTTTCGCGTAACTAATCCATCATAGATTAATTGCGCTAATCGTGATACCCGGCGTGCTCTTTCTCTGTGAAACTGTTGCCTCGAAAGACAAGACGACTGGATAAGTCTTAGGGTTAGATCCCAACATCGCCCGTACGACATAATCTAGCTCGATTGAACATAGAAAAGACGTTCTCGTTTGATAGCCGGATCAAAGAAGGACTCGCTGTACTTGTATGCCTTGGATGGCAAGAAACTTGGTGGCTCCACATCCTCGAAAGACGGGGCGAAACTCCGGCGCTGGTAAACAAAACGTTGGGTGCAATAAAGATTGTATTGCTTCAAGCAGGATTCATGTTGGTTGATAGAAAGAGGCTTTGCCATTCTGATAAAACGTCTCTGGGCATGTTGAAGAAAGTCGGGCAGGGCATTGGCTGTAAACAAAGGCAAAGGAGCCTCTCTGAGGTTCTCGAATGGCGCGCCCAGGCGTCCGTCGCGACGGGTGATCACGTGATTAACGCGCTTTTATGTCATTTCTTATCGGCATTACTAATCAATGATTGTCCCGCCAAGACTGACGTCTCATTGGAGAAGCATTTCTGGTGAAGGATTGAATCCTCGCCCACGATGGAATAAATGATGATTGACTCGATTACTGGTCATGATGGGAGATACCAGACAAGTCAGAGTGGCATTTGACACTGCCAACGCATTCTTGAGCCCGGTACTGAGTCGAGGTATTGTAACGCAGTTGGTACTTTATGTTGAACTAGAAGCTGATTCGAATTTAAGATGAAATACAAAAGTCTCAGGGGAAAGGTCTGATAGATATACTCACTCAATCTACGGAGGATGTAGGTCCCGATGATAGCCTCAAAAGAAGGGCTGTCATCAGTCAATCATTGGATACCCTGAGCCAGATTCACACGGCATTTACAACGCCCGCGGAGGATCATGATCTCGTTGATAGCACCGCCGGCGAGGGAGAAGATCCGGCCTTGGAGGACGCAAGGAGACGTCGGCTACTACATGCATTACTAGACTTGATTTCTCTGGAGGGGATTTACCCGTCTCTTTCGTCGGGCGTTGGAATCCCACTACAGCAGAGAGTGATCTCAGTTCTGCCGGCTGGGGTGATTGCCAAGCATAGTGCTGTTCCTGCGAGTAACAAGCCCCACCATGAGCTCCTCCTTCGTCAAATAATGGATGTTCTTCTCAATATAATGTTGGACCATACACCGAGCATCCAACCTGTCATAAGAGGCCGCATCCTGAGCGACATCATTAGCGGCACAGCGGACTTAGCTTTCAACCCAAATGTTTCTTCGTCAACGGACCAAGAAAAATATAGACTCGGTTTTATGAAGATCGTCGAAGAGTGCGTTGTCTCGTAAAAGCACTTGTATATGGATTTTGTTATTGACGTTTTGCAGAACACCCAGTGCCGCTCTTTTGCCGACATTGTCGAGTTTTCTTCAATCAGACACAACGAATTGGTTCAAATCCACGATATCAGGTCAAATTGCACATGTACCGCTACGGAATGGCGGGGTCTTACAGACGATTATGTTCATTGCATCTCAGTTCGCGCCATCTCTCGGCCAAGAAGCCCAAAGCGAGCCTTCAAACGGGCCCCATTTCACCCTACAAGCCATTATGCAAATATCTCGGTTGTTAGCCTCCGTTCCGCAGGATATTGAACCTACCTCATACTTTACAACCATTGCTCCCCAGCTACTCGCGTTGCTGGATGGACCGGACCTTGATTTGAAGAAGACGGCATCCTACGCTATTGGCAATGGAATTCTGGGGAAACGTGCTTATGGGGCCCCGGAAACCATTGGACATTCAATATTTGTGGAGCCAATATTTGCCGCTTTGACTGCTGAACTGGACGATAAATCAGCCCGTTGGCTGAGACAGTCTGCAGAAATTGGAACTTCTCCGCCAATCAAAATAGAAGGTCCAAGCGAAGAAAACATCATTGTGAACAGTGCAATGATCGATATTGCGGTAGAAAGGCTGAGGAGTTTAGCTCTTCAGCATCCGAATCCGGGCCTTGTCAAGAGAATCATTTACCCTATCCTCATTCCGCTTTGGGGCTTGATATGCTATGCCCAGGAGAAACAACTCAAAGAACTGCACGGAAAGACATTGGAGCTTCTTCAAACGTATTTCAGCATATCTGTCGGCGTGCAGCCCCTCAAAAAGCTTGTTGATAACCTTCTCTGGGATGGAGGTGTCTCCTGGACTTACGCTATGGATCGACGAAGGAACATTGTTCTGATCCGAAGAACGAAGCAACAAGATGATCAATCGAACATCATTCGCCTAATCGACTCTTTGCAGAGTCGCACAGCAACATTCGTCAGTCTCCTGGGCTCTGATCCCAGTGGCGAGGAACGCACTGGTGATATTTTCCTCTATGTCAGCGAGAAGTGGTTGGTTCCATCCACCACTACCAGCGGAACGGCGAAGTCTGAAACCATTGGCGAGTCAGAAAACATCATCCAGAAACTTGTCAGCGCCAAAGTTGCCGAGAAACTGCTGGACAATTTCAAAGATACTCTGTCGAGGCGTCCCCTACGGGTTTTGGAGCTCATAAAGCATATTGTCGACGGAGAGTTGAAAAGACTTGGAGGCCAAGCATCAGCCAAACGAGACCAAAAGGGCAAGGTATCTTTATCTTCCCTTGCCCACATCGTTCCCGAAGACGGCAACCAAGAGCAAGATGCATCTGAGAGTGAATCATCCGAGTCCCTTTCCACGGCATTCAGCCTTTTGTCCACCGTTTTGGCTTCCCCTGAATTTACCACCTCCCCGGACACCCAACCGCCTCTTCAAGCTATCAAAGCCCGCTTGGATGAACTCATTCCTCTACTCCCTCCCGCGCTATCGAAGCCAGCCACTACATCATCCATGCTGGTAGAAATTCAACTCACACACCCAGAGCATGATGAAACAAAGCCACCGCCACCTCATCTTGCCGATCTCGATATACATCGTCAAGCGTTGACAAATCTCAATTCGGATCTTCCGCCCGTTCAAGCAGAGGGTTTCTCGCTGCTTTCAAAGCTAGTCTTGCAAGGGTCGCCTGTACTTGACATTCCATCAACATTGACGTTGTTATTATCAATCATCACAGACACCAGCGAGTCAGCCGCCAATGAAGAATTCATCTATCTGAATGCCATCAAATTGATAGGAACTCTAGCCTCGCGTCATCCTCGCACCGTCATCAAAGCCCTAGCCCAAAGCTACTCCGACAAAGCCGAGCAAAGAACTCTGGACCAACGCCTTAAAATAGGCGAATCTCTTCTCCGAACGGTTCAAGACCTGGGCGACGCATTGTCCGGCGAGACGGCCAAGATCCTGGGCGATGTCATGATCACAGTGGCGGGACGACGCGGTCGAAGACCTGAATCGCAAAAGGAGCGGAAATCGCAGCTCGAGAAAGAGAAGCGCCGCAGAGAGCGCGAAGAGCGGAAACAGAGAGAACCGGCCATGCCTGAGGGGTGGAAGTTCTCCACGGGACCTACAAACCCAAATAAAGACGTAGAAGATGAGGACTCCGATGCGGAATCCCCAGAACAAACGGCTCACGCGGCGAATATAGTCGCTGCCTGGGCTGCAGGTGCATCATCGGATGATGAACCAGATGACTTACGTGTTCGCGCATCTGCATTGTCCATACTTGCCTCAGCAGCGCAGGTGAATATCCTCGGCTTGGGCCCTGGGATATTGTCACAGGCAGTTGATTTAGCCTTGACGACGCTCACCCTCGAACAATCCCCTGAAAGTGCCATTCTCCGGCGTGCCAGCGTGGTCCTTATCCTCGATGTCCTCAAAGCATTCGACACGGCCCGTGAATCAAGACGAGGCAAAGATATTGGATTTGGATTCTCTTTAACGGATACCTCTACCGGCTTCGATGTGCAGAATGCTGATACCAATGCTCCATCTACCATTGGTAACATTCCTCACATGCTGCGGACACTAGGCTATGTAGAGAGCCGAGAGACAGACGTCATTGTTCGTGGGCATATAAGAGCTCTCATTGAGAGTCTGGAGGCTTGGTTGGAGAAGTCTCTTATGTGGGGAATCGGTATGCAATCCGAGGGTGATGAACCAAGACTAGAACTAGGAGATTCTATCGCTGGATTAAGTGTTGATCCTCTAGCTGGGGGATCTGGGAGACCGCGTATTGAAGAGATCGAGTAGTTCTTAATTCCGAAATGTCTTTATCGCACAAAGTTTGAAGCTTCTTGCTCTATCGTGGGCTAACTTAGATTTACATCAAACGAGGAGGCGAGAACCAAATACGAGGAAACAAGGACATGATCATGGGTTGAATCATGGATTAAAGGAAAAATCGGAAAAATTCATATTTTCATAACCGAGATACATTTACGCAGAACTCCGAGTAGACGGGCTATTTGATAAAAGTACAAAACGCGGCAAGGGAATCTTGGTCTGAGCACTCTTCAGTGCGTTCTCCGGCCATACCCACGATGGCCACGGCCCCTGTGGCCGCGGCCTCTATGGCCGCCCCGACGACCCGACCCTCGGCGGTGGTCTTCGCCGCCTTCAGCAGAAGCCATTTGAGCAGGTGGCACACTCTGGTAGTTGGCGAATCTTTGCTCCTCGTTCAGATAGAATTTATTTTCTATCTGGAGTAGCTCACAATATTCGGCCGTCTGTAAATTGGGGTATTCCATGGGCATAGTGGGATGCTGGATGTCGCCTTGTGGATTGAATCGAGGGGCTGAGCGGGTGAAGTTGAAAGGAATATTCATCATTCCTTTCTTCTCGATGTTCTCCTCAACCCATTTTTCTTCTTCCTGTATGCGAGGAAGATAGGTTTCCTCGCCCAGATCGGCGGGTACTTTCGAGCTCTGGTCACCAAGCACAAGATCTTCAGCAAATACGCGGGTGATCGCGAGCCATTCTCTGTCATACTGAAGACGATATGGGTGATGATTATCCGTGGCGGTTTGGTCGGAGACGGGAGCAAGATCCAACAATCGGAAGTACCGATCATGATTGTTAGGTTTATCAAGGGCCAGGAACTTTGTGAGCTTGTTCTTGATGGCGGGAGGGGTGATCTTGGGGCGTGGGCTTTCCTTTGCAGGAGGAGCAAAAGCTGCTGGGAGTTTCGTTCGCAGATTTTCCGATACAGCTTGTTCGACAAGGGGTATTCCACTGTCTTCATTCCAAGAAGGCTCGTCATCAGCGCCATCGCAGCCGTGGGTTGGGGGCCCAGAATTACTTTTATCTTCTTCTGGGGCAGGCACGGGTTCAAATTGCTTGAGGGGCGAAGAATTCTCCTGAGCCGACTCGTTGTCGGAGTCCAAATCAATCTCATCGTCATTTTTTACTCGTTTATTGGCATAAACGAGGGAGTCCTGCTCAACAGCACATTCGCCCGATGACGCCTTTTTCCAAGTCACATCAACAGCTGTGGCGGGTCGGTCGTCGTTCATGCGGTGCATCATATCAAGGAACTGCTGCTCGCGAGTTTTGAGATCATTCTCTTCAAATGAGCCCCAGGCGGCGATCCGCTCGGCCGTGCTTCCGTGCGCTGCATTTCCATTCTCAAAGCTAGCCTTATTGAAAGTCTCGGTGATGGGGGAAGGCTTCATATTTTCCGGGGGAGTGACAGGTTCCACGACTTCAACACCCCAGGCAGCAGGCAGGTCTCGGCTCAAATCAATCTTCTTGGTCTGGATGTTGTCGTGAGGAATTACCGCAGCAAACTCAGTATGGAGATGTGCTGAAAACCAGTATGCAGGACGCAGGCGATCAAGCACCTCACGGGCGGCCGCATTGCCAAGTCTACCGTGCTGTGAATCTTCTTCGAACCCTCTTTTCTTACGGAAGAGCTTTTTGTAATCACCACAGTATTCAACTTGACGTGGCCAGTCGTGGGAAAGACCAATGTCAACTTGGGTGCGAACCTGGAGAAGTTTACGAACGTCGAGTTCGCGGACGTGGAAAACAGAATGCAAATCTTCAGGACGGTACGGGATACGCTCATAGTGAGGCTTCCGGTAATCATAGCCCTTCCAGATGCCCGACATGCCAGCGATACGCAGTGGCCCGAAACGAATGATGTTAGCGGCGCCCAGGTAGTAGATGTTGTGGGCAATCCAGCCACCATGGTACAGTTCAAAGAGATGGTTGCTTGCTTCATGATTGCCACCACAGAAGATGGTCAGATAAGGGGCCTGGCGCTGGCCACTGTAGTACTCATGGTAATCACCCATTTTGCGATATTTGGAAGGTACCGAAAGGCATGCTGCATCATCGGTATTCCGGAGTGCCTATGTTAATTAGCTTGTATTTTTTTTTCACCAAATGAGGAGATACGCACCTGAAAATCGCCACCGATGATGACAAGATCAACGTTATCCCAGCCGCGTTCAGCTGCAGCGCGAGCAATATCCTCGTAAATTTGGTGGAGTAGACCGTGGCCCTATATGCAAATTAGCGTCGGATGAAAAAGAATCGAATACAGCAACCCCAGAGAATGGTCAAAATCTTGAACATACACAGCCGACAGTCACCACCCGGATGCCTGACACCGACATCGTCGTTGGGGGGAAACGAGATCTAGAACAACGGAATACAAAGATGAATCAGGAAGCTCTGCACTACAAACTTCGTTGATAATGAAATAGGTGGGTGGTTCCAGACTGGAGAAAAGAGTGTGAAGAAAACAAAAAGACAAGAAGAGAGTAAGAACAGGAAGAAGTGGCGAATTTGCTCCAGCAGTGAAGCAACAGTGAATGATGTGAAGGTCAAGCGGAAGGAGGAAAAGGCGACGGTGGAACAAAGTTGGGCGGGTTTGGCGGGTTTGACTGTTTGGGAGGTTTAGGAAGGAGCGTCGCGGCAAAAACTGGCAACCGCCTGTTTCCCTCTGGGGGTCACTCCTTCCTGTTACTACTCACCCAATTGACGATTGCCAAGGATTTGCTTCTATATTCACGTTTTAAAGACCTGCACGCCTACACTCAATTGTTTTATATTGTTGATATTGCACAATGCCTCCTTTGGAGTCTTCTCAGTTGCGCTTCCTTGAGGATGCGGCCAATCTGCTGGGGGGAAGCAGCCCGTCAACAACAGCGCATCTGCTGACGGCCCATACTCATATACTCCATAATGAGTTCAAGTCCTTGGGCTCACACCAAACCAAGCATCACTGCGCAGGATGTGGGAGTCTCAGGACACGTAAATCTTCCAAGCTCGTCAGGGTGAAGCCTAAAAAAGGACCTAAAGCTTTAAGCCGTGATAGTGCTACAGTCTACAAATGCGGGAGTTGCAATCAACGTGCTGTGATTCCGCGTAAAAGGTCTGGGCCAAGAGGTCCGTCTAAGGGTTCTTCTCGTGGTACTACAACTAAAGCTACAGCTCCGGCTGTATCATCAACTCCTTCTCCTACGCCATCTACACCTGTGATTTCTTCGCAGCAGGATCTTCCAGCTACAGATTCTGGGGCAGCTCCCGCTGAAAAAAGTGCAGATAACTCTAACAGCAAAAAGAGAGCCAAAGCACGTAAACAGGGAGGTCTACAAGCTCTCTTAGCCGCAAAAAAGAGTTCTCAGTCCTCACTTGATCTATTTGATTTTTTACAGTGAAGCACCAAAACCTCGGCCAATCATTTTTCCGGGCGCGGCTCTCTGGACGCGGGGCGATTGTTGCTTGACCGCGGAGCTTCCTGATTTCCAACCTCCACCGCCAGCTTTGGTGTTGATCCCCCACCAACTTGAACCAAAATCCTACCTTTCGAAATCTACTACCGCTTACCGAGTATAGCCTCGCAGACTCGGGATAAAATGTCGGTCTATTCACACGACGAGGAACACGATCCTCAGGCGGACGAGCTCCGCGAGACGGCCCTTGTTACTCTCGAAGCCTTGATTAGCTCTTGCAATCAGCAGATGCAGCCATATCTAGTCAATACCACCCAGGCCGCCCTCAGGTTCCTCAAGTATGATCCCAATGTCGCCGAAAATGAAGATGACGAAGAAATGGGCGGTACACAAGACGACGGAAGTGATGACGATGCCACTGAGGATCCCGACATGAGCGATGATGAATTTGAGGATTTTGAAGAAGAAGATGGATATAGTGATATCGATGACATGAGCTGGAAGGTTCGCCGCTGTGCCGCGAAGCTTCTGTACTCCCTCATTTCCACATATGGTCACAGTCGGGCGCTCGATGACTCTGCTTTGTACCAAAAGATTTCACCGGCATTGATCTCTCGTATCAGCAAGGAACGGGAAGAGAGTGTGAAACTGGAAGTTGTGTCAACTTTGACTGCTCTTGTTCGCAAGACAAGCGAAGGTTCTGTTATCGTCACGTCAAACGGCTTCCTCGAGGCAGTAGGAGGATCGAAGAACTCTCGGAAGCGCCGTCGTCAAGATAGTGATGCCAGCATGGTCGACTTTGAACCTGGTGTCGGAGCATCCTCTGCAATTGACTCGCCATTCACCCCGTCTTCGCCCAAGTCCGGCCCCCAGGCAGACCTAGCTCGATCAGTGCCATTGATCGTGCAAAGCTTGGTGAAAGTCTGGAAACAAGCATCGATGCCCCTCCGCCAAGCAGTTATTGTTCTTCTGAAGAGCCTCTCGCTTGCCCGCTATGGCGGACTGGCAGATCATCTCCAGCAGATCGAGGATCTCATTGCCGATGCACTCAAGACGTCTTCGCTCTCGGGGAGCTCGACGACCCATGCCGGCGCGGCTGTCAGTGCGGGCACCCTACAAATTGAGACACTGGGTCTCATCTCGGCCATTGCTGAGACACACATGTCCGAAGCATTACTGCCTTTCCTCATTGCGCTTGTACCAGGCGTTGTAGCAGCTGTGAATGAGCGCAACTACAAGGTTAGCAGCGAGGCTCTTGGTGCAGTTGAGCAAATAGTCAAGGCCTTGACACCTCCTCGTGTGTCTGCCAATGCCTCGGATGTCTCTATGCAACTTGACAAACTGTATGAGGTTGTTCTAGCTCGTATCACTGACACAAGTGCCGATCTGGAAGTTCGACAACGCGCTATCCATGTCTTTGGTGTCCTCCTGGCACGCACTTCAGGCGAGCGAGGTGCTGCGTACCTCCCTGTAAGCCATCGCTCTAAAGGCCTTGCTGTTCTGGCGGACCGAGCAAAGAATGAGACCACTCGCCTTTCAGCTGTTCGTGCTATTGATGATGTTCTTGTCTTGGCTAGTCGAAATGAGGACATTGAGGCTGGTTGGGTGAACGAAGTAGCCCAGGAGCTTGGCTCTAATCTCAGAAAGTCAGATCGTGCACTTAGGGGATCATGCCTGGAGGCCCTACGAAGCTTGGCCATGAACTCCTTCGCCAGAACACAACTTACTCCCCAAACTATGTCCTCTCTGGAAACCGCGCTCTTGCCTCTTCTTTCGGCCCCTGACTTCCATCTTTTGACCCCGACTCTTATCATCATAGCGAAGCTTATTCCTGCCGACTCGAAGTCGCTTGTGAATGATGCTTTGATTTCTTCGATTTGCTCCATCGTGAAACAGCCTCTCATTGGCACCGTCTTAAAAGCCCTCCTTCTCTTAGTTAAGGTTATTGGCGAGGAAGGTGCCGGTGCTCAGCTGATGCAGAATCTTCTGCAGAACGTGGGCATTACTGGGGACTCCTCTGTCGTGGGTCGGGCTATTGGTACATTGTTGGTACACGGCGGATCAAACCTAGGCGTCACGATGGATGATTTCTCAACCGAGTTGCGCACCGCCGAGGATGACAGCCGCAAATGTCTTGCTCTTGCTATCCTGGGTGAAATCGGCCTACGGATGGGCGACGCATGCTCCCTGACCCCTGACCTTTTTATCGATCATTTCGGTTCTTCGTCGGACCATGTTCGCCTGGCCGCTGCAACGGCACTCGGAAATGCTGCCGCTGGAAGCGTCAAGACCTATGTACCCATTATTCTGAACGGCCTCGATAAATCCAGCTCCCAGAGCTACCTTCTCTTGCATTCCGTTCGGGAGTTGCTTCAGCACCCCGAGGTTGTTCGTCCCGACCTTGCTCCATCCGCTCTCAAGTTGTGGCAAGCTCTTCTCGTCGTATCCGAAGAAGAAGACAATCGTGCTGTAGGAGCCGAGTGCGTCGGTCGTCTTGCTCTGATTGACCCATCATCATACATCCCTCATTTCCAGGTATGTATCTCTCTCTTGTTTTCATCATGCCGGTGGTATGGAATTCGGTGCTAACTAAACTATCTCAGGAGTATCTTTCGAACTCCAACCCTGTCATTCGCGGTGTTGTCATTTCTGCGTTCCGCTACACGCTCGCCGACTCAAGCGATGTTTACAATGATGTACTACGGCCGTTGATGGTACCTCTCCTTACTACCATGCTGGGCGATAAGGATCTGGGCAACCATCGCTTAGCACTGACTACTCTGAATTCCGCAATTCACAACAAAATGGCACTATTGCTCCCACACTTGGGCGAGCTGCTGCCAGCAGTCTTCGGTGATACCCACATCAAACCCGAGCTGATTCGCGAAGTGCAAATGGGACCCTTCAAACACAAGGTTGATGATGGTCTTGATCTTCGTAAAAGCGCCTACGAGACTCTCTACGCATCTCTTGATACTTCCTTCGCCCGTAGCCATATGGGAGAGCTATTTGACCGAGTTATTGCCGGAGTTGAGGATGAGCAGGACATCCGCGCAATCAGCAATTTGATGACCGCCCGGTTGGTTTCCATTGCACCGGCCGAGACCGAACGCCGATTGGATGCTCTTTCCGAGCGCTACACGACTGTTCTCTCTTTCAAACCGAAGGATAATGCTGTGAAGCAAGAGCTGGAGAAGGCGCAAGAGGCATCCTTGGGTATTCTTAAGATTACGAAGGAGCTGAGCAAGGCATTCCCTGGCGCCGAGGCATCAAGTGAGCTCCACAAGTGGAAGGGGTACATGGAGTGGGTTCGCAAAACTTTTGCGTCGCAGTTCCAGAGTTTGGAGACGGAATTCTGAATGGGATGAAAGTGGTTGCCTGGAGCAGTGGTTACATAGGGGAATTTGCGATCAACTGTGAATTTATGAACATGATGAATAAAAGCGTGAACGTATACGTTTTGCTCTATTTGCCTATCTGATTTGATTTTGAATGTCCTTTTGCTCTAGTAGTTCCAAAATCCAGTCTAGTCATTGCTTAGCCAGACAAGCCTTTTACTTTTACGTCTAGCAAAATCTTTTTGAATGAAAATCGAACGTGAACGGTAAGGCTGCGGCCCCCACGTAGTCTCCACCGCTCGACCTGCAAATCTGTGAAGTACGAGGTGCTTGGACTGCACATGCGATCGTGGATTAGATCTGACATCAAGAAAAATTGGACAATGTGCTTATGAACTTAGTATTTAGAATTACGAGCTGCTCTTCTTGTATTTATAGTACTATGTACCATGACAGACTCGCTCACACACCTCATCAAGTCACGTGTATTTTATACTCAGAGTCCAGGCCCATCCAGGTGGATCAAAAGACCATCAACTAGCAGTCACCTAGTGTATTAGGTAGTGCACTAGATTTCGCATATGTTCAACAGATGCCAAATAATCTCTGCTTACGAGTCTTTAATAGCCAGCCTGGAAATGACAGCCCCTTGCCTTTGGCCACGCTCCCCAATTAAGCTTATACCGGTTAGTCTTTTCCGCAGCCACTATAATCCGGGGATGGTGATTGGGCGATTAAGCCCCAGGCGTTGGGCCTGAGTCCTCTGGGCGTTACATACTTCTGCGATAATACGAGGCACAGTCCACTGAGCATGAAGTCAAAATATGCGTTGATGATGAAATAGTGCTTAAATTTCACTGGTACTAATAGACCATCTATGGGGTACATTAGGGATGCTTACCGTATAAATTCGGGATAAGTGTGGAGTATACCACAAGGAAGGGGTACATTTATAGAACCGGTCAACCCCGGGGATTTCTGCAAGGAGGCTCAAACGGGCGTTTTACAGTGGGAGGGACCGTCCAGGATTGGCTCGATCTGCCGCCCAGCGAAGATGGTAGCGCTTGGCAAGTGGGCTATGCGGTGGCTAAAATTTATCGTGAAGTACCATCTGCTTTTTAAACATACTACATAGTATTGTTACTACCAAGTGATATAGTAAATTGCCAGGATTACATGGCAGTTCCCTAGAATAGTATGTAGATATCATGTATCAATACTTATATTCCTAATGAATAATTGTAATATACTCGTGTGCCCTGGTTGACCTGCAATGTAATACGAGGCTGAAATGGGTCTGAACCGAGGCTGCGATGGCCCCCAAAAGAGGAAATGGGCCTTGTGCCATCGTGGACCAATCAGAGCGGGCGGCCCCAAAGACCCTGAGTCCTGCTTAGCCTAGAGAGACCCTGCACATCAGCGACTTTCACTGAAAAACAACGCTTGGCTCTCCGCTTGACTCCCTTTTAGCCTCCTTCTTCGTCTTGACTCTTTTTTTTTCTTCGTCCTCCTCCACTCACTTAGTCCTTTTCCATCTCGCTTCATCCCTCCTCCTCCTCCTCAGCGCCTCTTTCTTCGGCTCCTTCGAGGAATGGAGTGTTCTTGTGTTACCCGTCTAGTTTATTGAATCTCGGATCTGCGCGACCATCATGATCGCCATGAAATTCGATCCTCCCCATTTCCTGCGGGAAATTATTCGTATCTTCTTAAATCCGATCACTTGGGTTGATGTTTATTGGCCGGCCTCGCGAAAATATTTCTTCTCTCTACTCTTCATTGGCGTTGTTTCCGCCAAAATCCTCCATCTTTACTCCCATCTCACCTCCCTAACTCCCGGCCGCTTTCTCCTGTGGGGTCCAACTTTCCTCGTCCAAGATGTCGCCTGCATCCTGATCGCTCAGCTTCTTTGCCAAAAATTCCACAGCCGCTGGTTCCGGGCGCTGGCCGCCCCTATTATGATCTTTGCCAGGTATGTTCGGATTGCAGCCTAGTGGAGAATGATCCCGTGTGACCCTCCCCTCCCCAAATTGAGCTAACTGTCGCGTGTCCGCCTTTCCAGTTTGATGATTTCTGGACTTGCTGCCGCCAACATCTCCTTCTACGTCCAAACCGGTGCCGAAATCCACTGGCGACAAGCCCATTCCTTCCATCGCGACGCTGCCTCCGTCAAAACTCTTCTCACTGGTTTGACCGGTATTGTTATTGTCGAGGTTCTTTTCACCGCGGCCTCGTGGTTCACCACACCATACTTGTACAATTGGGTGCGCGGAGGTGTTCGTATCCTGCGCGCTACCGTCGAGCCCGCATTTGTTTGCTGCAAGCGTCGGTCAAAGGAATCCAGCCCCAAGAATTACCAGCATGTTGCAGATCATGACTGGGACGAAGAGAACGGCGAGTCCGAGTCAATGTTGGGTCTCGAGGACCCGATGAAGCCCATGCCTAGACCCTCCGCTCCTTCTACACGATCGAAGCCGGCATTGCTACTACGAATCATCGTCGGTTCTATCTTCCTCTTCGTTTTCCTCCTCCGCCTCGTTCGCCCGTCCGAGAACGCCTATACTTTCCTTTCGCAAACCGTCATTATTACGCCTTTCGAAAAAATTGAGCGCAATCAGACTTCCACCGTCGACGTCCCCGAATTAGAAGGTGACTGGAGCTGGCTCTTCAACCACACTGCCCTAGGTGAGCCTCGCAAGCTGGATTGGTTGCCAGAGAAGAAACTGCCGGGTTTCCGGGATTGGTACAAGGGAAATAAGGACAAGAAACACCTGCATTACGATCCTGCCAAAGACCCTTTGAAGCTTTCCAACCTTGAGAATGAAGTCCTTGAACCTCTCCGCGAGGCACTCAAGGGTGATGTGAAAATCAAGCATGTTTTCTTGCTCAAGCTAGAGAGTACTAGAGCCGATGTCTTTCCTCTGCGCAAGGAGTCTTATCTGGGTGAGCTCATTCAGGACTCGTATGGCGGAGATATTCCCGAAGAGGTCGAGGAACGCCTGGCCAACTTGACGCGCAATGCGGAACGATACACCAACACCCCCTCCGGTTTCAATGGCCAGGACAAGGTCGAGCCATACGGAGGTATGTATATGCGCAATGCGTACACTGGCGATACTTTTACCCTGAAGAGTATTCTGGCCAGTGTCTGTGGTATTGCACCGCTGGTGGTTGACTTTAACCGCGAGTACCTACACCACATTTACGAGCCTTGTCTGCCCCAAGTCCTCAATGCCTTGAATCACCTCAACAATGGAACCCACAATGAGACCAATTCTGATGATTTCACCACCTGGCCATTCCATTCAACTTTCATGCAAAGTATCACCGACGATTATGATAACCAAGATCAGCTGATTCCCGCCATCGGTTTCAAGGATAAGGTGACTGACTTGAAGATTACCGAGGACTACAAGACCAAGAACACCACCGCCCCGGAAAAGTACAACTTTTGGGGATACCCCGAGCACGAACTCCGCGCTTACTTCCTCAAGGCGCTCCAACACGCCGAGAAGAAGCACGAGCGACTTTTCATTACTCATCTGACTGGTCAAACCCACCATCCATGGGATATGCCCGTCGGTGACGAATATGAAGATTATATCCATTCGAGCATGTTCAACCACAATGGCCGAATTAATCGCTATCTCAACACTCTCGGAGTCGCTGATAAGTGGCTGGGCGAGGTTGCCGAGGTCTTGGAAGAGGCCGGCGTGGCCGACGAAACTTTGGTAGTCATGGTTGGTGACCACGGTATCTCTCTTATTGAGGATGGTGGTGTCACACCTTATGACAATCCCCATGTCGCCAACTTCCATGTCCCCTTGGTGTTCTCTCATCCGAAGCTGCCTCCAATCAACATTGACAGCCGTGTCACCTCCATGCAGATCATGCCCACGATCATGGACCTCCTTGTGGAGTCTGGCTCTTTAGACAAGAACCAGTCCAAGGCTATTCAAGACCTCCTTCCTCTGTACGAAGGCCAATCTATGATTCGTGAGACCGTTCCCGAAAAGGATGGCAAGCGTGACTGGCAATTTACCGTGATGAACACTGGCGCTACCTGGTTAGCCCTGCGATCGGCTGACAAGCCTTACCGTCTTGTAATCCCCCTGGTCCCTGATGTCGAGTGGCGCTTCTCCAATGTCGAAATCGATCCGCACGAGCTGCACACTCAGCAATCATTCGAGCTGGGTCCCTTGTTATATCAGGTCTCCCGGGACCACGATGAAGAGGCGGTCGAGTGGGTCAAGGAGGCCGCTCAAGTGACTAAGTGGTGGGTTGGTGAGAACTGGCTTCGTTACGAGTATGATCCGAAGACCGAGGCCGAATCATAAAGTTGAAGCCATCAACGATATAACTCTTATTGGAGTATTCTCTCATCACAGAACATTTTGCTTCGGCAGTAATGGCTTTGTTGCTTGCTTTTGAAAGACCGGTGGAACATGGTCTCGGTATGGCTCAAGCCTTTGCTCTTATACCTCGACGACCATTGTTAGCCCGGCCAGAATTCTCCTGTCTATCACGGTTTATGGCGTTTGGAATGTTGTACATATCAGATACGGAGTTGTGATTTAGGAGACCCTTTTTTGTACATTAACGCGACGATGTCTTCGATTTCATCAGATAATGACACCTACGGGTATAATAGACTTGCATCAAACTAGCTTCCATCAGTTCAAATCTCCAATTTGTATTGCTTGTTTCTTATTTCTTAAAGGACAAAATCTCAGCATTAGGAATAGACAACCAAGCATCCTGATCCTCCCCCCATTCCTTCCAAGTCTTTGAAACCCTCTCCAAATCTTCCACAGTAGCTAATTTCCCTTCCAACGAAGTCGTCGCAAAGGATGATTTTAACGCCCTCTCCTGCCACGAACCACTCCACCACTCAATCTCTTCTTTAGTCGCATAACACCACATCGAACAAGAACACCTAACATCATTCAAACCGGCCTTCCTCGCCCAAACATGCAACATCCGTCCAGCATTCGGTTCCCCGCCATTAAACCTCGCAACTCGATCATACAACCCTTGCCACTCCTTCAAACCCGGTAATTCAGGATACCAGACGAAAACTCCATAATCAGCCTCTCTAGCCGCGACAATTCCACCGCTCTTCGTAACCCGATTCATTTCCTTCAACATTCCAATCGGATCACCTACATGCTGAAGAACCTGATGACAAAGAACAACATCGAACGAACCATCTTCAAAGGCTAGTCCATTCGCATCTCCCTCGACGAATTCAATATTTTTGATTCCTCGTTGAGAGGCTAGCTGTCTCGCTTGCTCTAATATAGACCCCGCCCGTTCAAGTCCAATTACCTGGCCTTGGGGTACATATTCCGCCAAATCAACGGTGATACTTCCAGGACCACAGCCAATATCCAGAATCTTCATTCCAGGAGTTAAGTTTGGCAGGAGAAAAGCAATGCTATTCTTAGCTGTTCGCGCGCTGTGGTTGCGGATTACCGAGGCGTGGTGGCCGTGGGTGTAAGTTGCTGATTCGGTTTTGGAGGCCATTTTTTTTTTCTGGTAGGGGCTTAAAGTAATAAGTTGGTGAATTTCCAAATATGTTGTAAATGAATCTGCTTTGGTTTGTGAAATAATCTGAGATAGAAGTGTCCTGGCTATGGTTTATATACAATTGGATGTGGAGATGATATCGTTGTAGTAGGGCCCCGATATCGGAGACCCAAGGACTCAGGTTTGGTTCCGACACTTCAACTATACTCTGCATACTCTGCTTCAGGAATGTACTTGGAATTTCTATGAGTAAATCAGAACTCCCTTACTGGCTATTTGTTGCATTCCTAACTGTCATCAGGTATATTTCAATTTCTGAATGGATTCGTGACTCATTTATCGGCGAGGGCAGACGACAGTTGGAAGTGCGATATATTTGTACCGACATCATGTGGGTAAAGTTGGTACTTGGGTATACTATCTTTGGTTACCACACAACAAATTTGAATGAGGTCCCAATTTTCTCCATATTCAAATTTAATGGATTCAGGATTGATTGCTCGGACTCATTTTCAAAGGGATACAATTCAAAAGAGATACACATAACCGTTGCCCCGCGTAGCTAATTTGTAAATTTATCCGCCGTAAACTTTGTATACCAATGAAGCTGTCTGCGGATATCTCGAATCACAATATGAAAGCCTGCTTGGTTTACGATGGAGAATCCAACCCCAAAACATCTGCTCTACCTTCCTTCTGAAGAGCGAATGATTGAGGAGCCAAGCTACCCCGCTGTAAGATGAAGGATCGACTACTGAAGAGTCCACGATGCCCCTCAATTCTTGCAACTTCTTCAACCGAGCTTTATTTGGACCCCGAGAAACGAAAGAAACAGTAAGAGCCAAATATTACTTTGAAATTGACACAGAATGTCATCAGACGCAAACGGCCCTGTCTTTCTCCTCACCCCGGGATCCTTTGCGTTGCCAACTCCATACACGAGAGTCGCTGAAGCACTGCACGTCCAAGGATACGATGCCCAAGTCATAGACCTTCTGTCCGTCGGCGACGGTTCTCGCCAACCACCCGCAACAATGGAAGACGATACAGAACACATTCGAAAGGCCATCCTCTCCATTATCGATGGGCCCAATCCTAAAAATGTCATTCTAGCCCCGCACTCTTACAGCGGCATTCCAACGACCTGCGCCGCAAAGGGTCTAGACAAAAAGACCCGAAAGGCCGAAGGCAGATCTACCGCTGTAACGGGAATAATATACCTGACCTCATTTATACTCTCAGAAGGCGAGAGTCTGCGAAGTATCATGGCCGAATTCGATGCTCTCCCCGAACCGCTGAAAACAGGCGTGCCGGGTGGATATCTCCCTCAGTTTCCGAAGGAGTTCGCACCAGTCGTTTTTAATGATCTTAGTGCTGAGGAGGGATTGGAGTTTCTGGGATACATGGTTTGTCATGCCTCCGATAGCTACGATGGCAAGGTTTCATATGCTGCGTGGAAGGATATTCCCAGTGTGACGATGATTCCGAGTATTGATAGTGTTGTGCCGGTTCCTATGCAAGAGTCTATGTATGAGCGTGCTGTTAAGGCGGGGGGATCTATTGAGAGAATTCTTGTTGAGGGGGCTGGACATGGACTTCCGGTTAGCCGGACTGATCTTGTTGTGGAGCAGATGATCAAGTTGGCGAGGCGTGTGTGAGCGTGAGCTGGATGCTATTGTTAGATGGTGGGATTCCCTGAAATGTAACGATAGGAGGAGAGAATCCGATAGGAGCATTGTAAATGGAAATATAATTCAGTGCCGCTTAGAATCAAGAAAGAGAAGTAAAATGAGAGTCGAGAACCGTGCGTAATATTTTCTAAAACCAACGAATATATGTGCAAAGGACAGATAATGGTGATATAACAAATTCACAGAACCCAGGCCCTTACTCTCCATCGTTGTTGCTTACTGTTACCTCGTCATCATTGACAGCCGATCTTAGGGAGTAGTTTTTCACAAAGATGGCGCAAATGAAGCCAGGTATGGCAAGCCCCAAGGCGAGTAGGAAAGTGCCATGCAGAGCACTCATATAGACATCTGCAGTCCGATCACTACCATCTCCAACTTGTAATTGATGCGATTGAGGATGACCATGTTGTGTTGCGTTCATCGGAGCTTGGCCATTGAGTCGGCTGCGAAACACAACACCGGCTACAGAAAGCCCGACTGTCGAGCCAATCGATCGAAAGGCAAGTAATGCAGAGGTTGAAGTAGCTTGTTGGCTATGTGGCACCGCACTAAGCAGAGCAAGCAATAGCACGGTCAGCAGTCCGCCAAACCCGAACCCATTGAAAAACAGATAGAACTCAGGCAAGACAGATGACGCATCTATAGTGATAACTGCAAAGCCCGCAGTTCCCAGAACAATGAGGATAGGCAGGATGATTTTCAACGCGCTGTACTTGCCGGTGCGCCTTGTGACGAAACCGACCACGAAAGATCCCAATCCTCCACCCACAGATTCCGGTAGGAGTCGGACGCCTGTTTGGCTGGTAGAATATCCCCGCAGTTGTAGATACAGAGGAACGTAAAACATCAAGGTGTAGATCGTCATCGCCATGAGCAAGCTGCAAAGACATGCTGCTAGCACAGTTGGATTGCGAAAGAGGGTGAGGGGAATGATCGGTTCTCTAGACCAGCGCAGCTCAATCACTACAAAAAGAGCGAAAAAGACTGCGGATAAAACGATGAAAGCCTTGGTAGCTAGCCCCGATGTAGCCATTTGGGAGTCATCATGGTTCAGATAGATCAGCAGCAAGGCCAGAGACGAGACCAATGTGATGGAGCCACCATAATCAATACGTCCAAGCTGCTTGCGAAGGCTGGTGTTACTGCTCGTGCTCCGTGGTAAAAAGACACCCACTCCAATGCTAGCAAGTGTCGAGATAGGAGCAAGCACAAGAAATGCCCACCGCCAGCCGAACCTATCATTGATACCACCTCCGATCACAGCTCCACAGCCCATTCCTGTAGTGTAGACTACCGTTCCAATACCATGCCATAGGCCACGATGCCGCGGTGAAATATGATCTGACGAGATAAAGGTGGAGATCGAGTTACAACCACCACCACCTATACCAGCAATGACCCGTCCCAGTATGAGCGTGGTTTTAGACCTCGCGAAACCGCAGGCCAAATTTCCAGCAGCGAAGACCAGAGCAGCGAGAACGAAACTAGCTTTTCGGCCAAATATATCACTCAATTTTCCAGAAAGTGGCTGCGTTGCGGTAAGCGATATAAGGTACCCAGAGCCAAGCCATGAGATGATGGTTAACGATTGAAACTCGTTCGCTATGGTAGAGGACAAAGTGGACGTTATGGTGCTGTCTGGTTTCGTCAGTGACAGTCGAGTAGCTCTGCAAGACAGAATGATTGCTTACCAGCAGCAGCAACAAACGATGCGATCCATGTAGAGACAATTCCTGCGATTACAGTTCTTCGCAATCCCGGCTCCCGTTCGGGAGAACGAAGAAGCGATGTTTGTTCAGTCGGCATGACCTCAGCACCGTGGCACGAAGGGTTGGTTTGAAGTGGTGATATTTGAAAAAGGATGAGGTTAATTATATTTCAGGCAGAACCGTAAAATGATGGTTAGTTAGCTGCAACAGACGCTACAGACCACTTTGGCGGTATAATTGTTTACTTAGTTTTGAGAACATACTGTAATTGATTGTATTGCTACCGAATTACATATGGCCTCCACCTGATTCTTCCTCGAGGGGTGGCTTCAGCTTGAAACCAGCCCCTTTCCTGACGCTTTTCTGTGGGAGCAAAAAGGGAAAAACAAAATGATGCATATTCTTGCATGATCTACTAAATTTTGACTTTGACGACGGCCCATAAATCATGCATGAGATCTGATACATCTGGGAAAAAAATTGGGTGGGACTATGGTGAGTCGACTTTGTGTAACGCGATCAGCGCTAGACCATATGAGGTAAGGACCCTACCCTATCTTTAATATCACGGATACCAACTTCCTCTTTCTCGTGGGGACAAAGATAAGAATCACTCAGTTGTAGCTTTCAAAATGTTGGTGGCTTCATAATTCTCAATATGTATCTAGTGTACTATGTAAGTTTGAAAATCAATTTTTTTTTCTTTTTTTTTTTACTTTTTTCCCTGCAAGATTTATTTTGCTGTGCCAATGTGAAGTTTTCTTTTTCTACGATCTACTGTCCATCCATGCATGCATTATGCATGATAGGGCATTGTGTCAGTGAAAATTAACGCTGGAGCCTGTCTTAAACAGGATGCACAGGAAGGAACATCCAAGGGAGGACGCCGCTGTGTTTCAAAGGCAGTCTTTAGTGATAATCCATTGCTACATGAGACCTTACCAATTCCCCGATTGTTAACACATAACTATGCATCCTGGTTGCATTAATATTTGCCAGATGTTGGCTATCAATAACTAGCAATGAGAGAATTTGAATTTAAACAGACTCGCTCCACTGAGCCATACGCCGGCTGAAATCGAAAATGTTACAAGAAAGTTGCAACTGCTGGTGGCTGAAAACTATTGAAGATTGAGAAGTGGGCAATCCTGCATCTGTCGATCCTCAATATCAGTTGGTAGCCATGAATAGACCCACATTTCATCTGCATCGACACATCTACAGTAAATCCTTGCGAAATATTCCGTTCAGCTCTAACTCTGCCGTATTTTTTCCGATGGATTTCCTATACCCATTGAGGCCACAGAATCATTGGGTAGAATATCTCTCTTCATGCCCTTCTTTATATGACATCGATACCCCATAATCTTAAGGGATCTACCTCCTCTGCCTCCAACAAGCTCCAAGAGCTTCTTGTCTATCCCTTTCGCTTTTTCTTGCCTTCGCACTGGAACCACCCTCCTCACAACCATGCGCCAACCCCAAATTCAGCCCTTAGTGGTATCAACAAGTCCACCCCCGGATCCAGTAGTTGCTATCGAAAGGATCCGCCAGACACATCCCGACATTAGCTTCGTCCGGCTTCAATGGGTCGATTATTCTGGAGTACTTCGTGCTAAGATTCTCGTCATTGAAGCATGCCTCGCTCTGGTTGCAGGCGGCAAATTTCTTCATGCCCCTCCTATGGCATTGAATTGTGCAGTGGATGGTACTGTAAATCCAGTCACAAGGCCATCTGGGGTGCACTGGCTAATTCCAGATTGGTCTTCTCTAATGATGAGCACCAGTCCTGGCACCATCACTGTTATGTGCGGTGTGGCTGGAACCGCGCCGCCTAGCCTAATCCCTAACGGAGACCTCTGTCCACGCCAAGCACTGGTTAAGGTGCTTCGCCAGGCAGCTCAATCTTGGCAACTGGACTTCCTCGTCGGCTTCGAGTTAGAATTCCAAGTGATGAAATTGTCCGATCGTCCTGAGGAGGGCATGGTGCCCTACAGCTGCGGTTTGGGCCATTTTGCAGTTGTTGGCCTGCTTGATCCATGCTGGTCATATGTTGAGGAGTGTGTCCAACAACTTCGGAAATTCGGGGTGGAAATAAATGGATTGCACACAGAAGGAATGCGCGGTCAGTACGAGATCTCATTAGGGCCGCTTCCTCCACTCGAGGCCGTGGACCAGCTTGTGCTAGTCCAGAGTATCCTCAAACGTACATTCAGCAATCATGGTTGTATGGTGACGATGTCACCTAAACCCGTAACTGCAGCGCCGGAGCAAATGAGTGGCCAGCATATGCACGTTTCCATGCAACCTAGTCGCCCTGATCAAGAAGAGTTCTTCTTGGCGGGTATTCTCAAACGTTTGCCGAATCTATGGGCATTCTTCTTGCCACAGGAAGCTTCGTATGAACGGGTAGCTCCTTTCATGGCAGGTGATTTCGTTGGATGGGGTACAGAGAACCGGATAGTACCCATCCGCAAGATAAAATCTGGCCATTGGGAAGTACGGAGCATAGACTCAACAGCGAACATGTACCTAGCCTTGGCGGCGGTGTTAAGCGCAGGTTTACTTGGGCTTGCTGGAAGTGAGCCGTTGAGCTGGCCCGACCTGTCTGTTGGTGACTGGCCCAACATGACAATCGAAGAGACTCGCGCCCAGGCTGACCCGCTGCCAAAGTCTCTCGATGACTCGCTGTCAGTGCTAGGTGGTGATTTTGCAGGGCTCGATGTGATGCTTAGCAAACGCTTGCTCCAACACTATGTTGATTTGAAGCGGTATGAGCTGTCTTTGATTAAGAAAATGGGCCCTGAAAAGGCAAGAAACTTGTTGATTGAAATATTCTAACCCCAAATCCAATAATATATACCAAGCTTCATTGCCTTTGCTGCATAGGTATACCTCACGTTTTACACAATTTAGAGAGTAGGTACTTTCTAAATATAATGTTCCGAAAGTGTTGAATGAAAAGTAAAACTTTTTGATACCACCTGGTAGATAGATTGGGCAATCTATATAAAATCTATGCCCACCTGGATAAGTATGGGTATACTTGGGTTCAACTCAAGTTGGCACAAAGTCTTCACTAAAGCACATGATGTCGTCTTTTCTCCGACTCAGAGGCATGTCAAAGACGTACATAGTACGCTAATACTCGTCAGGGGCAAAAGATTCATTGAGCTCCACACACTCAGCTCGAAAAATAATATGTCGGCTGGCTGAGCTCGACAGATCTTCATATATGCATGGTGCCCCACTTTTGTGGAGATCTTCAAGATCTGAAAGTAATATTAGCGTGCATGAGCTGAATGAGCATGTCGTACAGCATTTCTTACCTTACATAAATTAATGCAGGGCATCTTGCCAAGTAAACGAATCAATGGTTTCCCATACAGAGTAGTTCATGCAAGGTACCTCCTAGCGCCGAAGGTCGGGCGATAATTTCGATCTAGATGACGGCCCGGGCCAAGCTTTTCCGATGAATGAAGAATATGAAAGATTGATTAATCGAAAGATTGAACGTGAGACCAAGGAAAACTTTACATAAAATAACTACCCCTCTATTGTGCCGGATCTGGATGCTTACAACACCGGTATCGCAGACTTGACTTAATTTACCATAAACCCTACGTACAAATACAAGTGGGTTCTGGTGCAACCTTACATCTTTCGGCCACTCGGCGATAAGCCACAGAATCAACGTACAATATATGTTGCAGCCTATTCTGTTATCTCTGCTGTTTGTTTCCCTTTGTAAAACTGTAAAGCCACTTCACAGAGACCCGAATCAGGATGCATACCTATGTACATGGGTTGTTTCTAAGAGACCAAGGATATTCGGATCGATATAGTGGGCATGTTATAATACTATCGATGTGATTGCCATACGTATATGCGCATGTTAGTGGTCTACGAACACCACTATGCAAATTGCGCGTGAAAGTTTGTCTGTCAAGCCAATCTTTCCAGTATATCACTGGCTGACTAGTAAATCCCGAACAGCTGGTGCATGTACATATTGCCAAGAAAGTGGGTAATTGGTTACACAGCAGATGCCATAAATGAAGATAGTCTGTACTACGGTACACTGGTGTATGTATGTTTCTCCCACTGATCTTCCCAGTTCATCGCCCCTCAGGCGAGGGATCCAATCTGAACTAGATCAAACCGAAACATGTATTACAGTACAAAAGGTGACTGATCTGCTGAAAATTGCCATATCGAGTTAGACCAACTCCATCACCCCAAGGACTGGTAAGAGCATGGAAGTTCCAACGGATACAATTGGATGGATACATTTCATATAAGCTATCTAGTATATTTCATACGAGCTATATAAACAAAAAAGTCTTTGCGAAGTACTAGATTTCTCTAGTACTCATTTCTCCCGGAGCCATTGCTGGAACAGGATCAATTATCATCCTCTGATCCGCCATGCCCTCTAGCAACCTCCTTCTTTTCACAGACCAATCGCAGGACCCGGGCGATTTTCTGAAATCGCTCCTCCAGGATCCCAATTATGCAGGGCTGCTGTATCCGTTTATTCAGGCTAGCACCTCGGCTCTAAAGCAAGAAATTAGAAGTTTGCGGCCGGCAGAGCAAAAGCTATTCGCTTCTTTAGATTCAATTGCGGACTTAATCGCCCAGACAGAAAAGGAAGAAAAAACGGCAATACCATCTACAGTTCTGCTTTGCATTGCACAGTTGTGCTCGTTGCAAATGTTAGTTATGTTGCGTTGCATTCCATGGTTTTAGCTCGACTGACGTTTCTTCATAGACGATTGAAAGAAAATCCTACTCTCCTAACTGATAACAATGACGGGACTTATCTCCTGGGCCTTTGCACTGGTTTTTTGCCAGCTGCTGTCGCAGCAACTTGTAAAAATCAAGAGGAAGTAGTCGATTTTGGAAGCCAGATTGTTTGCGTGGCTTTGCGCCTGGCCGTGGAAGTCCATCGTCGGTCACAAGTTATCGAGAACAGTTCTGCCAGCTGGTCCACAGTAATACGGGGTGTTTCACAAATGAAATTGCAACTTGTCCTAGATAGCTTTCACGAAGCAAAGGTAAGTGACGCGTTGAGAAAAAAAGATTGGCTATCTAGATACTAATATGTTCTCTCTGATTATCAGAAAATCCCACCGCATCGACACACGTATATCAGCGCCAGTTCCACTCTTAGTTGCACTATCAGCGGCCCCCCTTCTACTTTACAGAATCTCTTCTCTCAGTCGCAGAGGCTCGGAGAGGCGCAAAAAGCTTCTTTACCTATCTACTCTGCCTTTCATGCAGGGCATTTAAGTCTGCCTGATATCGAGCATATCATTGCCCCAGCCACGTCTGGTAACCGAGAACTACGACCCAATGCATTCATTATCTCACCTTCGACGGAAAGCACATACACTGGTCGTTCTCTCACGAGTATATTATCCCAGGGTATTGAGGAAATTTTACAGGCGCCAATTTCGCACCAAAGCATCATTGAACGGACAGTCAAGCATTTGGAGGATTCGCCAACTAATGTGCTAGTTGTGGGGCCAAAATGGGGAATGAATAGTATCCTCCAAGGGCTGACAGCCCAAGGCATTACTCTCCTCGAAGATCAGTTCAAGAGTCAGTCAGACACGGCGCGTGAGGCAACACCCAAAGATGACATTGCCATCGTTGGAATGTCTGGCAGATTCCCGGGTGGAAGTAATCTGGAAGAATTCTGGAAGACGTTAGAGGAGGGAAAAGACTTACACGCCCAGGTACGAAAGAACTAGTCTCTAAGATGGCTAATCTTTGTCAATTGTGGCTAATATTCTGATCCTAGATTCCCCGATCAAGGTTTGATGCCTCTAAATATTTTGGAGAATACGGCGATGAGAACGGGAAATGCCCCCCTCCTCACGCCTGCTTCATTGAGGAACTCGGTCTTTTTGACACTAGTCTCTTCTCCATGTCCCCCCGCGAGGCAAAGCAAACCGATCCTACACAGAGGCTGCTAATGATGGCAACCTATGAAGCACTGGAGATGGCTGGATACAGCTGTGACTATTGCGGCAAAGTTGGGACATATTTTGGTCAGACCACAGACGACTGGCGAGAATCAAACGCGGGCCAAAATCCAGATGTCTATTATGTACCAGGGACAATTCGAGCCTTCGGTCCAGGTCGCTTGAATTACTTCTTCAAATGGGATGGGCCATCCTACAGCATTGATACTGCTTGCTCCTCAAGTCTAGCAGCAGTAGAACTTGCTTGTAATGCATTGCGCCTTGGTGATTGTGATATGGCTATCGCGGGAGGAGGCAATGTCTTGACTGGACCAAACATGTTTCGTGGGCTCAGCCGAGGTGGCTTCTTGTCTCCCACGGGATCCTGCAAAACATTTGATGACGAGGCAGACGGCTACTGCAGAGGAGAAGCCGTTGGAGTTGTCATTCTCAAGCCCTTACACAAAGCGATCGCCGACAAGGATAACGTCTTGGGTACCATTCGAGGCATTGCTACGAACCACTCGGCCGAGGCGATATCCATCACACATCCCCATCAAGGCGCTCAGGAGCAACTCTTCTCGACAGTCCTTGGCAAGGCTGGGCTCTCGCCATCCTCAGTCGATTATGTGGAACTGCATGGAACAGGAACTCAGGCAGGAGATTCCATTGAAGTGGCCTCGGTAGCACGTACATTTGGTGGCTCCCTGGCATCAGACAAGCCGCTGTATATTGGCGCTGTGAAGGCCAATATGGGACATAGCGAAGCTGTATGTTTGATAATCGTTATCATGCCTCTCGGGTTACTGATCATCTTTGTTTAGGCTGCTGGAATTACATCTTTGATCAAGGCATTGATGATGTTCCAGAAGGATACAATTCCTCCCCACGCGGGCATCAAAGGCCGACTAAATCACAAGATCGATTACATCGATGAGATGAACATTCGCATTCCTGGATCAAACACACCATTTGTATCCCGATCTGGCCAAGGGCGGCGACGAATTATGGTGAACAACTTCAATGCAACGGTGTGACACGAGCCAGATCCCCAGATTCATTATCATGACTTCAGCTAATAGGATATAGGGAGGTAACACAAGCCTGCTGTTAGAGGAATACCCACAAAATTTGAAACCAAGTTCTGGAGAGCGGACTCAATTACACTATCCAGTGGTTCTATCTGCCAAAAGTTCAAAAGCTTTGGATGGGAACAAGGCGCGACTGCTGGATTACCTTCAAGGACACGGAGATCACATTTCTCTCGCCGATCTCTCGTACACAATGTCGTCGCGGCGTTTGCATCATCCATTCAGGGTATCATACTCAGCTGCTAGTGTTAGCGACTTGATGCAGCAGATTGCCCAAGATAAAGTGTTCGCGGCCCAAAACAACCGCAATTCGCCGAGGACCGTGTTCACCTTTGCTGGTCAGGGCACAACAAATCGGGGGATCGCTGCAACTCTCTTCGCTTCCTGCACCAGCTTTCACGATTCTCTATTATCCCTCAACAAGATCTCTGCGGGCCTTGGGTTTCCATCTTTCCTGGAATACTTGACTGAAGAGAATGATGGTACCCCGTCGTCGCCAGTCGTTGAGCAACTATCCTTGGTGGCTTTTGAAATCGCCATGGCTGAGGTTTGGATAGGTTGGGGAATCACCCCGAGTATGGCAGTGGGCCATAGCCTGGGCGAATACTCGGCGCTCTGCGTGGCCGGAGTGCTTTCAGTTGCCGATGCCCTTTTCCTTGTTGGCAAGCGGGCTGAACTTATGCAGACAGCGTGCTCCACGAACACCCATGCTATGCTTGTCACATCCTTATCATTGGCATCAGCCCGGGAATACTGCGCTTCATATCGGTGTGAAATTGCTTGCATCAACGGGCCAAACTCTATTGTGATCAGCGGACTGCAAGGGGAGCTGAAAGAATTGCAAAATAGGCTGGAGGTCCAGAGCGTCAAAGTGAAGTTCTTGGAGGTTCCTTATGCTTTCCATTCCAGCCAAATGGACCCCATTCTTTCACCTCTGCGCGAGGCGATCGAATCTGTATCTTTCTCTAGGCCTAGAGTTCCAGTTTTGTCTTCACTACTGGGCAGGACCATCGAGGCCGGAAGCACGATTGAACCTGACTATCTGGTGCGGCATGCAAGGCAACCAGTCAATTTTGCCGGGGCCGTGACTAGCAAAGAGCATGATGAAAAGACTATCTGGCTTGAATGTGGGCCTGGATCTGGATGTCAAAGTATGATCAAAGCCTCGACCAATACTGCGCAGACAAACCTCATGCCAGGTCTGAAAAATGGCTTAAATTGTTGGAAACCCCTTTCCGAGAATCTTGCAACATTCTACCAGAAAGGAAATGATATCAGATGGTCAGCATTCTATCGGGACCGGGAGCCAAATGCCCAATTACTTGATTTACCCCCATACGCATTTGATACGCAAAGCTTCTACCTTCATCTCGAAGATGCCGAGGTTCAAGAAACGCCCACAATGAAACGACACCAGAAACCACTAAGCACTTGCGTTCAATTCGTGGAGGAAGAAAGCATTGATCCTCGTGGCGATTCCATGATGCGATTCGTGTCTGATTTAAAGCAGGAACACCTTCTGGCAGCTATTCAAGGTCATAATGTTCAAGGCCATAATCTCTGTCCCAGTTCAGTATACGTTGATATGGCTGTGACATCAGCTAAGCAGCTTTATTCTAACAGAAACAATGTGGAACCTGGATCTGCCATTGAAGTGACCGACATTGAGATCTTCAGGCCGTTGGTCGTCTTGCCTGCTGGACCCGATATGCAGGCATCAGTTCAACCTCGCATGTCGTTGGGATGCAACACAGCGCATGTATCTATCAAATCCCAGCTAGTAACCGAGGGGCTTGTTGATCACGCTACCTGCACCGTGAGGTTCGGAGATGGCGAAGAGTGGCAGCGTGAATGGTCTCGTTACGCAGACATGATACCTGCTAGAATGAACCAGCTAGTGAACCCGGAAAAAGGCCAGGATATCTGTCGTATCCCGGGGAAAATCCTCTATCAGATGTTTGCCTCCATTGTTGACTACGATGAAAAGTACCACAGCATCTCCGATGTTTATATTGACTGCGACCGCACTGAGGCGTGTGGTACCATCCATCTCCCTGATGCGTCAGAATACGGGCAATTCACATGCTCGCCTTATTCAGTTGATGGTATTATTCACTTTGCTGGTTTTCTGTTGAATAACGGCCTCGGTAAGGTCAAGGATACAGCTTACATTTCAAGCGGTTGGGAAAGCATCCGGCTTCTCCAGGATCGTCTCACAGCCAAACCGTATAGAATCTACTCTCGCATGAAGGAGTCCAAGAAGCGAGGCCTGTGGGTCGGTGATGTTTATCTTTTTGACGGCGAGGAAATTGTTGCGACGTGCTTTGGCCTCAAATTCCAACAGATCAAGCTCAGCATCTTGCATCGCCTTCTTGGGGGCTCCTTGGGTTCGGATCACACAACTACATCTGAGAATCGGAACCACCACATCCAAAAAGTAGCCCCTGGTCCAAAGCTGACTACGAGCTCACCTATGGATCTTTTCCTCCGCATTGCCAGCATAATCGCAGAGGAAGTTGGTATGGACGTGTCAGAGATCCCGGAAGAAGCACGATTTGACGAACTCGGCATTGATTCTCTCCTCTCTGTCGCAATAACTAGCAGTATTCAGAGAAAAACAGGTCTACTCATTCCGACTGGTCTTTTTGACGGTGAATCAACTTTGTCTCAGGTCCGGGCGCATCTTGTGCGACAGGAATCATCTTCGAGCTCTGGAGAAAGTTCTCCAGTCTCCTCGGGTAGTACTTCCCCGTCATCCATTTGCGACTCTAACCCGAGTACATCAGACTTCGAGGAGTTCTTAAATGCAGTAGTTGAGGAGACTGGTTGTGAGCTTTCCGATTTACAGCCTGAAACCCTGTTTGAGGACCTGGGAGTGGACTCCTTGTTGAGCATGGCTATCCTGTCAACGTTTCAAAAGATGACTGGAAAGGGACTGCCGTCGTCGGTGTTCAGTGACTATCCGACAGTGAAGTCCATGAGCCAAAGACTGAAGGGCTCGGTTCCTAAGCCATCGCCGCGCCACGAAATTGTCAATCATGAGTTGGCAGTATGGCCCGAGTACTCGAATTTTGGTCGACTTCTTCAAGGCAACCCTGCTTCCGGTCTGCCGCCGCTTTTCCTGGTTGCCCCAGGTTCAGGATACCCAGGATCATACATAAACTTACCCCAACTTTACAGTGGCTTGCCAGTGTACACTCTTGAATCCCCCTTCCTACAGTACCTCCCTCCTGGTGGGTGGACTATGGAGCGTGCAGCATCCGTTTACATCAAGGAGATTCGTCGTATACAACCGCGTGGTCCATATATGTTTGGCGGCTGGTCCATTGGTGGCATGTACTCTTACGAAATTTCCCGGCAGCTGCTTGCAGAAGGAGAAACTATCCTCGGGGTCCTTCTCATTGATAGCCCCTGCCCCAAGGGCATGCCCAACATGCCAACGCCAACTGTCGAGGCAGTCGAAATCACTGGTTTGTATGCCCCCATCAAACGAGAGGGATTACCCGATATCGACATGCCGGATAGCCTGAAGGAACATACCGTTGGTTCTTTGAATGCATTGAAGAACTATATCCCTGAGCCGATGGACCAGAACCTAAGACCGCGTTATGTGATGCAGATTTGGGCCAGCAAGGGAGAATACGATAAGCTGCCACTTAAGGTCGCAGAAGCTGCGCAGCTTTTGGAAGCCCAAAAAAATAACAGGATTCCAGCTGGACAGCAATTGTCAGTGAGTAAGGACTGGCAAACCGCACCTCGTGACTCCTTCGGCCCTTGTGGATGGGACCGTCTTGTCGGTGATCTCGTAATTCACGTCGTTGATGGTGACCACGAATCAATAATGAGCCCCCCTCAGGTATAATTGCCCTAATGAGCCCTTGAACTATTAGAAGAATGGCCAATCTAACCAGCTGCTATGACTACAGATCGATATCACCGGCCAGCACATGCAAGATGCCATCAAGAAGATATTGACTTCGAGAAGGTAGAAGCTACTACCTGTTCCTGGACTGTGGAGGCCATAAACGATTATGCTCGGGTAATACTATTTGACCTCTTTTTATCATTTGGACCATAGACTTACACAACAAAGATGAGCTTGTTTTGTTGTTGAATATTTACAACCATACATCTGGTTCAAAATTGGGCCCATGAGCAGCTCATCGCGCAGGCCTACGGGTATTCTTCAGATCTTCAACGGATACCTATCCGTTGAGTTGTATTGACTAGGTATTCAATATAAAAGGTTGTTTCATCAATCATAGATTACTAGACCATCTTCAAATACTCTCTTGGTGCGTCACAGTTCGAATGAGTCTTCAGGTTGAAAGTTTTTAGTATGTAGAATCAGCCAATAGAATACTTTCTATTAATCTACTCCGAACTGATCATCATTATTTTGCTCTAACTTGAATCTGATGCATTCTGAGTTGCCGGGCGAGCGGTGTTTTCTGCGTTCTTCGTTGAATCAGGGAAAACTCACCAGTGGGTTTGCCGCTGGAGTTCGCGGAGAGGGTCCGAGGTACACCTTTGAACATTCGGCGACTGATTCCTGGCACTAGGCGGAGATCGATTCACGGATAGATCGGAGCAAGAGGCCCTGCTGGAGGTACCCATCAAAACGGAACAGTTTCATTCTCTTTCAACCATACGGGCAGAGTGTCAGGTCAAGGAAGCTTGGGGCTGGTTGGTTTTCAAACCTCCCTGACCCTACTACCTAGAATTGATTGGAACGCATGATAGGACATAGATGGAAACCAACGAAACCAATTAAAGTCGTTCATTTTCAAGGTCCTGCCATGACCAGTAGTCTGAAACTTGAACTTGTCGTTGGCTGGGAGCCTTTCAAGATAATTGAAAGTCTCTAGGATGGCCCACTTCAATATTTCAATCGTTACATGGCCGATTTTATGGTGCATGCAAATTCGTTCAGCCCGCAACATCACTTTAATTCATTGAAATGTTTGCGGCAATGTTTTCATATCAATATTCGATTTTGCCGTATCAACAAGAAAGCTAGGCCATGTTCTTTAGATACCCACAGTGATGTGCCAAAGACAAACCAGTAGCCGCTGAAGCATTCCTGAGGTGGTGGTTATGCTGGGAGATTTTCCCGACGGAACGTGCTTTGATAGTCAAGTCGAACAAATTCCTTGGTTGTCACTTGCATTTATAAAGTGAATGGGAACATAACTTAATCGCCGAGAAATATTATTCTACGTAGCATCGAAGGGAACACATGCTCCTTGGCAATATTTCCGTCCCATGAGAGGACGCCCTTGGGCCCTTCAAGTCTCCGCACCCCCACAAGACATTGCTATACGGTATGAAGTCCGAGATGTCTGTGATGACCACCAGCTCCTTTTGGTGTATTTGGATGTGAAAAGTTCTTGAATATTGTAAGCAACAGTTTCCGGAACATGCTTATGCCTCCCCATGTTCTAATCGTCACTCTCGGATGTTCTGGAGATTATAACTAATATACAACTCGTCGATTCTGCTATATTAGCAAACTATGAGTATGGCTTACAGTATACCTTGAGTAACTAGTATACCACGGATTTACAGGTAGACAGGGATGATACGCGACTATCCTTAAGAAGTGCCCCTGACTGACGTATCTTCCTCAACCACACACAGCGAATTCAAGCTTAATGTTACATGAGTAGATGATATTCTTCTAGAGACATTTATCATAAATATCTAATGAATTCTCTAATATTCTACGAATTCAAATGTGATAATCGCATATACACGCCTGCTCGTGTCCGCCAAGTCTCGGTAGAGAGGACTTGATGATCAGGATTTGCCCTATGACAGGGATGGAAGGGCCAGACAAAGAATGTAGTTAAGCCCCTATGCAAAATCTTCAGCCTCTTAAATTAACACACTTTCCTACCTTTTTCTCATTGCCCTCAGTCAAATTCTATCAATAGCACGCGGATAGAATATGGCGACCGAAAAAAGCAGGTCTTTATTGATCTTAGGGCCTCTCATAATTGCTCTTGCATCTATCTTCTTCGCTTTCCAAGATTCCACCAAAATCAATTCGACTCTTGATCTTTATCGTGCAAAATTCCTCCAAAATTCCGTCCCAGACAAATACTTATTTGGCGCCCAATCGGGGATTTGCGAACAAGTCCCAGATCTATTGCCAAGAAATACTCGAGTCGAACAATTTATCCGGGATAAAGTCGAGGACCCAAAGTACCAAGCCGAAATAATTGAAAAGTTATCAGGACTGATTCAAATTCCCTCAGAGAGTTATGATGACCTTGGTCCAATTGGCCAAGATGATCGCTGGAATATTTTCTATGATGTTGAGAAATACATTAAAGCTAAATACCCTACTGTTCTAAAGCACGCCAAACTGGATCACGCAAATACGCATGGCTTGATATTTACGTGGGAAGGCAGTGTTCCCACATCCGAAGCGAAACCAATCCTCATGCTTGCACACCAGGATGTTGTACCGGTACTGAAACAGAATGTTCCAGATTGGACTTATCCTCCGTATGAAGGCCATTTCGATGGCAAGACAATTTGGGGCCGCGGTGCGACAGACGATAAGGGATATCTCATTTCGATCATTGAAAGTCTGGATCTGTTGATGAAGAGCGGGTTCAAGCCTAAACGAACTATCATCCTGGCTTTTGGCTGCGATGAAGAGATCAGTGGTCGAAAATGTGCCCGGCCAATTTCCGACTTGCTTTATGAGCGATATGGAGAGAATGGAATTTTCATGATGATGGATGAAGGATCGGTTGGGGTTCAAACCCAGTTTGACCAGTCATTCGCCATGGTGAGCGTTGCAGAGAAGGGCTACTTAGATGTCGGTATCAACGTGACATCTACTGGTGGACATGCTTCTAATCCACCTGATCATAATGTCATCGGCATTCTATCAGAGATTATTATGAATATTGAAAACCATCCCTTTCCCGGGAAGGTCACTACCAAAAATCCCATCTTCAACTTCTTGCAATGTGCTGCAGTGCACGCCCCGGCGCAAAGCTTTCCAATGAAAATTCGCAACAAACTGGACCAAGTTGAGCAAGGCGACTCGAATGCACAGATACAGCTGGCAAGGATAATGGACGATATGAGATATTATTTCAAGACGAGCCAATCCGTGGGGAAGATTAATGGGGGAGTCAAAATCAACGCCATCCCCGAGTCGGCATCGACCATGATCAACCTGAGATTAGCAGTTGAAAGCTCGGTTGCGGATGTTGAAGAACATTATGAAAGTTTGATAAGACCCATTGCTTTGAAACATGGGATGTCGTTTCAAGGGTTCCATTCAGAAGCGATGAATGATCAACGGAAAATCAGCTTGTTTGGAGTTGACGCTCTAGAACCAGCCCCAGTCTCACCAGTCGATGCAGAATCATTTCAAATTCTATCTGGGACTATTCGCAATACTTTGAGTCCCATTATCAAGAATCAGAGCTTGATCGTCACCCCATATCTTATGCCGGCAAATACGGACACGAAATTCTTTTGGAAGTTGACGAAGAACATCTATCGGTTCACGCCGGTTAATCTGGTTCATAATTTGAACAGAGCGCATACCACTGATGAGTTTATTGTTGCAGAAGAGTTTGTGAGAGAGCCGCTTTTCTTCGCGACTCTCATTCTGAATGCGGATGATGCAGTTCACGAGTAGTTGGTGCGAATGAATGCTTGTTAGAGAACCAGCTATCCGCTATCCCAAGCCAGAATTCAATTGGGACATCATTGCAAATACGATATTAGAAATAGTCGAGATAGTATTCTTCAGTCAATTAGATTCAAGGAAAAGTTAAGATGAAGGGTGGCTATTGACTCCCATTCTCAAGAGTTCCATCAGATTCAACATCAATGCCATTTGGAAATGGTGTAGAGGATTGTTTAAAATTACCCGAAGATGTGTAATAAGGAAATGCTGATGCGATCTATATCTAAAGGTCCTATGTAACGTAATATAAGAAATTCAAGAAGATCTCCCATACACTAAGCTCTGATAGCTACCAGATGGATGGCAGGTTTCCTTCGGAAAGTCGTGAGAGTCTCTCAGGAGTGAATTGGAAGCACTCCGGCAACCCTGTTTCTTCCCAAGATCTATGGCACATAAGTCGCGCAACTCCGGGGGCGCATGTGAATATACGAGCCATGCCTGAGAGAGTTAAATTAGCTGCGGGCATTCACAGGAGACGGGGCTGCACTGCTTACCGTGGCCATTAAAACCAGCACAAATATACTGCCCCGGGAGTGACTCAATAGCGCCAACGAAGGGCACCGAATCAGTCGTCATTGCGATAATACCTGTCCAAGCATGGTCTAGACCCTCGCCGTGGGCCAAGGACGTCTTAGAGTTGTAATAAGGGAAGAGGTCCCCGAAGCTGCGTAAGGCATCATCGGAGATTTCGTGATTATAGTCACTATCATCGGTACTGAACCGGCTGGCTAGGGTCTTTTCGCTAAGTGTGGGATTTGTTCGAGAAACACCCAAGACAAGTGTGCCATCGCCCTTTCGCTGAATGAGGGAATAGAAATGATAGAGACTGTACCGGAGGGAGAATGTACTCCGAAGCGATGATGTGGCAGCAAGAGCCGGAGAAGGGATCAAAGTATGGGCCTGAGCACGATTTGGTCGAATGTATGGCTCAAGTTGTGGAAGCAGAAGCGCTGCATGAGCATTGGTGCAATGGACGACCTTCTCTGCCCTCACAACTCCACGAGGAGTATGGACATCCCACGAACCATCAGACTCTTCCGATGACTCGATTTTTGTAGCCGGACAAAATGTGAAAAGCCGGGCACCTTGATCTATCACAGACTGTAAAAGAAATTGGGCTAGCTTCGCCGGATGTGATGAGCCACCAGGCCATTCATACGCAGCGACAGCACCGGAAATTCTTGTTTTCTCCTGTGCATCCTTTCCCTCGTAGAATTTGATATGAGACACATCGCCCCCTGCACACTTATATGCCTCAAGGCTATCCGCTTCATATTGCGCAAACTGTGGAGTCATACAGACATCGAAGGTGGTTGTCAAGTTGAAATCACACTGTACATTATGCTTCTTCACGAAATCGTCTACCTTTTCGAGAACGACACGCTCATTGTCAATGATTTTTAATGCTTGTTCGACGCCATGGACCTTGGCATAAGCACTGAACCCTCGGAATGCATCTAGAATTCATCAGCAACATATTCCTTCTGTCTTCAGTTTAAATAGAGCATACCAGGTCGAACATGGCCAGCATTCCTGGAACTTGCTCCACTGGCGGCTTCGCGTGCTTCCAAAATGACAATCTCCTCTCCGTTCACGCCGGATTGTATCAACTCAAATGCCAGAAGACCACCAGATATTCCGGATCCGATGATAACATATTTACTTGTCGCAGGGACTGGAGTATCTCGATTGGCGAACAGATGGGGAAATCCGCGCGTTGTGCGCTGCCAGTAACTTAGACAAGGATTCTCTCGAGGAAGACTTCTACTAGATCCATCTGCGTTAGTTTTTGTCTCGGTCATAATTGCGGTCTATCAAAAATGATTCATTTGATAAGAAGCTGGGATGTTTACCCTCTATAAATGAATCATCAATGCGCAGTTGGAGTCCAAAATGAAAATGGAAGTGGATCTGCGGGGAAAATAAAAGAGTCACCTGAACTCCACTTCTTCTTCAATTCTCCCCTTCTGACTGGCCGGGGTTCCTTTTTTATCAGTTCTATTTTTCTCCAATTAGGAAAAGCTTTGTCGTATCAAGTGGATTCTTCCCCAGACTATCCCCAACCGAGCTTTAGTGCATCCGCTACAATGTCTCCTATCGCGGCGTGCGCCCGATGGCGCACGGCGAAAACTCGCCTCGACCTTCACCAAATTATTCATTAAGACTATCGAGTAACGGCCCTAGTGGGGCTCTTGGAGATGATATGTCCAACTGTATCTTCCCTCAACAGATCGGAATGACTCCGACATCGCGCTAGTCCCCAGATGGAATGTAACCATTGGATGACTTCTTATCACGAGGGCACAACCTGGTCTCTTCCCCCTCACAGATCTGCAGTGACTACCTCGGACAAGCTTAGTCTTTGATTATGCTTATCACGCTGTTCATATATCAGTCCAGTCCTCTTTAAAACTGAGTGAAACAAGGTAGCTTTGTCTCTTCAACTTCGCTCTTGACATTCTCCGGTTTTGCCATGGGACTCTTCGATTTCCTTCGTCGCGATGAGACGGAGCCCAGTTATGTGCGTTCCTCAGAGGAAAAAGCGCTAGTGCGGCGCCTCGATATTTTTCTTCTATCCTTTGGCTGTATTTCCCAAGGTAAGTTAAATTCGCCAATCACGATTGTTTCCCTGCATCCTAACGTGATCAAGTCATCAAGTATCTCGATCAGCAGAATATCAACAATGCGTATGTCTCGGGCATGCAGGAGGATTTGAACCTATACGGAAATGAATTGAATCTGTAAGTAACCCCTACCAGAGACAACCGTGACCAGGTCGAAGGCCTAACTGAAATAGTTTTACAACCTATTTCAACGCTGCGTACTGTGTAATGGTCATCCCCTCTCAAATAATCTTGACCTACATTCGGCCCAGCTATTGGCTACCCGGCCTAGAGATTATCTGGGGTGTTCTGACTGGCTTGATCGCAATGACTTCGAACGCAAGGCAAATTTATGCACTCCGTGTCTTCCTCGGACTTTGCGAGAGCAGTGCCTGGCCTGGCATGATGACACTATTTAGTAAGAAACAAATTGTCCGGGAGCTATCGCAGAATGCTAACCTATCTCAGTGTATTGGTATACCCCCACGGAACTTGCGAAACGCATGGGTTTTTACCATTCGTGCCAAGCAGTAGGACAAATGATGTCCGGGGCCTTGCAAGCTGCTATCTCTGACACACTAGATGGGCATAGCGGTCTCGCAGGTTGGCGGTGGCTTTTCGTTATCAACGCTATCATCACAGTTGTTTGGGGATTTGCAGGATTTTTCATGATCCCAGATACTCCAAACAACCCCAACCCTCGTGCATTCTGGTTTAAAAAGGTTCATGCTGAGCTTTCCATGGAACGACTCGCTCGTAACGGTCGCGCGGAACCAGAAAAAATGAGCTGGGCTGGTATTCGACGCACTTTTTCAGGCTGGGTGGTCTACTTCATCGCTATTCTATATATCGCTACCGTATTGGGAACTTACGGTTATGTATATTTCTCACTGTTCCTAAAATCACTTCAGAACCCGGACGGAAGCCCCAGGTGGAGTGTTTCAGAGGTCAACGCCATTCCGATCGGTGGCTCGGCCATCAACGTTGTTTTTGTTTGGATTTGGGCTCTGTTATCCGATTTCCTTCGTACCCGATGGACCCTCGTCGTGGTTCAAGGCATCATTGGAATAATTCCCTGCATTATCATGAGTATTTGGACCTCTCATCCCAGCGCCGTCCCTCTTTCTGGGGCATACGCTTCCTATTTCATTTCCTTCATTTGTCTCGGAACAGCACCTCTGATCTTTGCCTGGCTCTCGGATCTCATACCCCAGGATCCTGAGGCACGTACACTCGTCGTCGGTGTCTCAGTTGCTGGATACTATGCAATTTCAGCATGGTCCCAGGTGCTGGTTTGGCCGGCATCACAAGCTCCCTACTACAAATATGGATGGCAGTCTGCGTTAGCGCTATTGGTTCTAGTCATCATTATGACCTGCACGCTAAGATTTATCGACGTGAGATATCTCTTGCCGAAACGTGTAGCCTTTCATGCTACGCTGGAGGCCCAGGCAGTCGATGGAAAGAATAGTGTATCGGGGCATGCGGAAGCACCCCAAGGAAGAGGAGAGCCATCTGGCACCAATCCTAAAACTGTATCGAAGGCGAGGGTCGATGAGGTTTGATAATAAAGTATTGCTAGTCATTAAACACAATGTGACACTTGAAATATTTCAAAGTTGAAATTAATATTAACGAGTGTTGTAAAGAATTAGAATATAAAGTCTACAAGACACAGGGCAATGTTTGTCCTGACTGAGAAATAGAATCTGCCCTCACAGTCAACTCTTTCAGTCAAGCCTCCTTGTCTTCCTGGGAAGTCATATCTAGTAGTAGAGAGGGTTCTCCGGGTCAGTCAGATCGAAGACGACACTGGAGTGAGGCTTAGCACCTCCGCGGTTGGCGAACTCCTTGCTGAAATCGATAGTTCGGTTGAACGACAGGCTACCGTCCTCATTGAGATCGATGTACAAGGCCTTGAAGTCAGCTGGAGTGTTGATGATACCAATTTCTCCGGTCTGCACGAAATAGTCGGTAACAACAACATGCTTCTGGTCGGGAGTAACCTTGATATAGTGAGGGCCGACAGTTGGTTGATCCTCATCAGGGTCATCAAGACGTTTGACATTGTTCAAGTCACTGATATCCAGAGCAGCAATGTGGTTGGCAGTGGTCAGAGTCAGGTAGATGAAGCGGCCGTCCTGGGTGATGTCGGTGCTTTTGGTCGATTGTTAGTGTCTATTAGATTTCATGAAATGAGCAATTCTATGTGAACTCACTAAATAGCAATAGTGTCGCGAGCCTTGGGTCCAAGGTCGTACAGAAGCTCAATGGTACCTTGGTTACCATGCTCATCCTTGCGGAAGGGATAGATGATCCAGACCTGGCCAAGGTGAACTGCAGTGGCTAAAGCAGCCGACTCCTTGTTGCCTGGAATGAATTTGACATCCTGAATACCACCTCCCTAAAAGAGGTGTCAATAAAATCACACGCAGGTTGATTTATTTATGCAGACAAAGACTCACATTGGGGATAGTCAGCGTGCTAATGATCTTTCTGGTGTCCAGATCCCATAGACGAAGAGTGTCGGCATGACGGACACCCAGGGAAGGCTTCAGAATAGTAACAGGCTCGACAAAGTCCGAAGTAAGGATCAGCTTCTTCTCCCAGTCGATACTCAGACCATGGGGAGAGAATTGCTGACCCAAGATGTTGAGGGTACCCTCGACATCCTCGGGCCACTCGTGGATGATGTTAAAATCGGCATCAGTCTCAACGAGACGACCGGGGCTGGTTCCAACCGCAGAACCCATGTAGGTAATAAAGAATCCACCATCAGGCTTAGCACGGACTTCATCCGCAATGGACGAGAGAACAGCACGGTTACTCTTCAAGAACTTGGGCCGGTAGGGGTTGGAGGTATCGAAGTAGAACCCAGTGTCCTAGGTTACTCATGATTAGCCGACTTAATGCATGCATACACTACTCAGTTGATATACTAACCTGGGTCTTCAACAAAGATAGCAGGCCACCACCCCAGATCGTCTTACCATCTAGTGAAGGTCCAAGATGGTGAGGGTCGTTACCGCTAGTTGGGACATCGGTCACCCAGAGAAGAGTACCGAAGGTGTCCTACAAACAATAAGTCAATTACTTCTAAAACAAAGTAGAGATGGGGATCAGGTTTCCGTACATCATCAAGACTGTAAGTAGCAAGGAAATCTATTCAAATTTTAGTTAGTCATGTACAGAAGAACTGATTGGATTGATGTCTCACCCTTGTGGAACTTATCAGCAGATCCAGTCCAGAAGTAGCCAATCTTCTTGGGTTTGATATTACTGGGAGTAAAAGGAGGACTCTCCAGTGGCGGAGTAGGAACCTGCAGGATAGGCAGAGGAGGAGCGTTCGTGGTGAGAGGTTCAGTCACACCAGGAATGGATGGGATGAGCGGAGGAAGCGAAAGACTCTCCGCGATGGAGATCAGATACGCGATAGAAGCGACAGAGTACTTCATCTTGGAAGTTCACGCACGAATGAGAAATTAAAGAAAAAGAATGAATATCCTTGCGTTTTTCTGATGAGAAGATTTGAGGGAATTGACTCTGATTTATATAGACTTCATGCTCGCCTCTTCTTCCAGGAAACTTGGGATTTTAGGAACCCGTCCAGTTCTCTTTCAACAATAAGGTACACATAGCACGCAATTATGCTTTTACCTGGCTGAAAACTTTCTTTCAAATTATTCAAGACGACTCTGAACTGCCGAATGGCGACTTCCAGTTTCTCTGGGAGTTGATCGGATGGGTGATTTCCTATACAATCCTCACTCATGCAGAGCCAAGCCACACTAAGATTATCAAGATGTCGTGATCCAGACTAAACTCCGGACTTGGACCACGAGATGGCAGACTTCTACAGGGAATACGAAGGCTAAATCTCAATAGTTTGAGCGCTAGACAGAGGAGAACAGGTTCGGCGTTCATTGCACACTGCACCAGGAGATCCGATACTATGTTTTCGTTGGCACAATTTCAAATCGGCTATACTCTACAAGTTCCGGTCCAGGGCATGACTTAGAGGCTGCCGTCTGTCTCTCTAGAGCCAGCTTGGATGTTCTATATAATAACACAATTTTTATGGATAGTATTCGTTATTTCAACGGACGGAGAATATAGATGTCATATTGAATTGTGGAAATTCAATTGATACGGAGTATAGTGCAATCAACATGTCATATTTCTTGTTTTAGGGATTTGATACAAGGTTTGGAGCGGTCAAAGCGAAGCTTACTTCTGCTCGTGAACTATAACGTGGGCTGTGATGTTGATCTACGAGCTGCCAAGAATGCCAAGATATCAACGAACGATTCACCAGGGGAGCGGATGAGGTGATTACATGCCGCCTGAGAATCAAAATATCGAGTATACATTTGCAGGGTCCCGAAAATTTTATCCCGGGGTGCATGACCCCCTGTTGAGTCCCTGGATCAGCGCTGGTGTTCCCCCATGGAGACCTTTGCCAGCCTTCATCGATGTCGCCAACATGCCAAGGATGTTGTTATACCTAAGGTCAAACCTACCTTTCACTGAGCGATCCTCAATGCCGGGGAGTTTCTTTAGCCATCCAGGGTCCAGATATTTTCTCAAGGCTATCGCGCAGAAAACATATCTGCTTTTGATCGCTGGATTGCACCATTCCCCTCTTCGGGCTCGGTATAGTTCGAACGCCACCAAATGATCCGCCTTCTTTTGATCACGATCAGCGAGATCGCGATAATTATTGAACATGTTGCCATGCAGGCCTCCCGTGGCATTCACGAACGAGCCTCGGGGTTCGAAAGTTTACAATCCTCAGAGTATATATAAAGTACGGTGGTGAATTCCAGTGAAGATTTCAAGCCAAGACCACGATTTCCCACATTCTTTTGATACCACTACACTCGGTCACGATGAAATTCGAAAGCTTGGCTCTAATTGGGCTTCTCACTTCATCGGCATTTGCTGTCCCGAAGACCAAGCGCGCTCTTGATCCTTCTCAGCCGATCAACGACAGTGGCAAGGGTGCTCCTCTGCTGGGTAAGTTACCATCAAACCCATCGTTACTCACTTGAGCCCTCTACTGTATTGTGGCTTCCAGATTTTGACTGACTGCTTCATCCAGGTGGAACCAACAAGGCCAATGACCTTCAGAACCCCGACCAGCTGAGAACCCCTAGTACTGACAATGGATTTGTCCCAAATGTGAAGTGGAGCTTCTCTCAGTCTCAGACCAAGCTCTTCAATGGTGGCTGGTCCAGAGAGCAAGTCATTCAGGATCTGCCGCAGAGCCATGATATCGCTGGTGCTCAGCAGCATCTCAAGAAGGGTGCTATCCGTGAGCTTCATTGGCACAGAACTGTAAGTCTGAGAATTTTGTCAATTCACTTTCTTTGTCATACTCATACTAATTCATGACACTTGTGGAAACAGGCTGAGTGGGGATTCCTTTACAATGGATCTCTTCTTCTCACTGGTGTTGATGAGAATGGTGCGTTCACCACCGAAGTGCTCAAGACGGGTGATATCTGGTACTTCCCCAAGGGTGTTGCGCACAACGTGCAAGGCCTTGATGATGAGAATGAATATCTTCTTGCATTCGACGACGGCGACTTCGAAAAGATCGGGTAAGCAGTCAAGTTTCTTGCCACTTATTCTAATCTGGTTTTATCTAATTGCTTGTTAGAACTACTTTCATGGTTGACGACTGGATCACCCATACTCCAAAGGATGTTCTTGCAAAGAACTTCGGCGTCAGCCCTGATGTGTTCGATAAGGTCCCAACCAAGTTCCCTTACATCCTAAACGGCACTGTTAGTGCCGATGCTAAGAAGGCACCGGAGGGAACTCTCAAGGGAAATAGCTCGTACGTCTTCCACACCTACGACCACCCATCGGAGCCGGTCCCTGGCCGTGGAGGAACTTTCCGCAAGATTGATTCGCGCAATTTCCCCATCTCGAAAACCCTTGCCGCTGCTATCGTCGAGCTTGAGCCGAAGGGTCTTCGTGAACTCCACTGGCACCCTAACGTGAGTCCCTTAACTTCTCCCAAGCCCTGTATGTAATAATACTCACATTCATGTCTAGGCTGAGGAGTGGCTGTACTTCCACCAAGGCCAAGCCCGCGCAACTGTTTTCACCGGTAATTCCAACGCCCGTACATTTGACTTCACTGCTGGTGATACCGCAGTTTTCCCTGACAACTCTGGTGAGTATGCGCCCACATTACGACACACACTTGGAGTTCTAATAGACAAAATTCATTTAGGTCATTACATCGAAAACACTTCTGAGACCGAGAAGTTGGTTTGGATTGAACTTTACAAGAGTGATCGAGTTGCGGATATTTCACTGGCTCAGTGGCTTGCCTTGACACCCTCTGACACCGTTGCAAATGTCCTCAAGGTTGACATCGAAGTGGTCGAGCACATCAAGAAGGAGAAGCAGCTTCTTATCCCAGGTAACAAATAAGGTCAAGCTTCGCAAAGGACAATGTTGACCATGAGTGATTTTCGATGGCTGAAAAGTCCGTTATCACTATACCAAATCCTCTTCATGAGTATTGCCTGTACATTCTCTTCTAACCCACTACTTAATACAATTCCATTTTCTTGAGTAATATATTTCAAGTTGGATTTCTTATCACCTAACCAATGTACGATCGAATTGAGGTTCGAATGCTCAACAAGGCTAACACAAATATTGCGGTTATCCTTGGAAGTATTTCAGTTCTGTCTAGTGCTAGCCGCAAGCTATGAATGAATTACTGACTAGAAGATAACTGAAGCAAGTTAAAATCTCTTACTTTGAGCATTCTCATCAAAGCTGAAGTGGAACGATCCATTTCCCGTTCTCTCTTGTCTGGTCGGCTTAACAAGAGAGAAAATTGTATTAAAATCGTCAAATCGTATGGCTTTTATGACAGTCACTTATAAATCCAGATTTTGAATTAAATAGAGCATAAAACCTCGTGTATTTAGGTCAGCCCGGAGACTGACTTCCTATGCGAACCGGGAAGCCGGGAAGCCAGTGTAGTCTATCCCGTTTCAAAAAGATCTACCCTGGTTTAATTTCGAATCCAAGGGTTTTAATTTGAATTAAAATTCTTTTAATGTACTCAAGTTTGGTTGTATGGATTTTAATTCAGACCGGTGAATTAGAGAACGAGGTGCGGTCAATACATACATCCGCAGCTCTGTATCAATAACAAATCTGTCTTATTTTCAGTGAACATCAAAATCTTAAATCCCGAAAATTTTCAAACAAAATACATTTAAAATCAAATGGAGCTTAAAGAATGATTTATTCTATAAAAATTTGAAGGATCATATTTTTCTACGAAATATCCAAGATTCCGTGTACTGAATTCGGGATGTTTTGCCTTGGAAACGGAAGTGGGTAGATTCTTTTTGAATGAAATGGTAGATTAAACCTGAGCATGACAGTTGCTAGTATATGCTAAGACTATGAAGTTGTAAAATTGTCCACTGATGGTATGCTACACTGATGCAGAGTAGTTTGATTAGGACACATCGAACCGATTATAACTTTGCGGTGATAGGTCCTGCCTTTTCCCCATTCTCTCTATGCAATGATTTCCAATATTTATCCTTCAACTGCAAAATCTCGAATGCTTGTTCAGCCCACTTGTCCTCCCATGGGGCTAGTACATAACCATCTGATTCTGGCGCAGGTGGTCCCGCTAATTCGGTCAAGAAATCAAAATACTCTTTGAAATCCGGTTTGATCTCATGGAAAATCGGCGAGTTCCCCTTGTATTGAAGTCTGTCTACTTCCCACTGATCTTGCGCTCTAGGCGAAGGCAACGATTTTTGATTTCGACCGGCGAAATATCGAGCCACGGCGACGGCCTGGTACTCATAAACGCGAAAGCTGATTCCGGCTCGCACTTGTCCAACCAGAGCCAAAGATGGGTCACCAATTTTGAAAATATGTTGATAAAATCCCGAGACTCGATTGTTAGGAGTTACTGGATCAGGCGTAATGAATGGATACGACAACTTGTAACCAGTCGCGAAAAGCACTTTATCGACTTTTTCTGCCGTAGTTCCATCTGAAAAGTGCACTTTCACGCCTAACGGGCCAGCTTCGATTTTGCTAACAGTTGGTCGCAGTTTCACGTTCGGAAGGTTCCAGGCTGAATCGAGAGCTTCATTATGGCCACGCTGGGAGAGCTCCAATGGCCCCTTCACAATGGCATGAAGATCCGCAACAAGATCGGCCGAGGAGACGTTTCCTCCAACCACAACAACTTTCTTGTCAACATAGTGGTCAGGGTTGCGGAACTCTTTTGAATGCTCAAATATAGTAGGAAACTTCGCAAAGGCGTCTTTCAAACCCACAATGTCAGGGACAAAGGGTACACTGTAGTGGCCCGATGCGACAATCACAGCATCGAATTGCTCTTCCCACCAATAATCCTGCGGCTCACCATTAACCGAATGCCCAGACTGTCGCAGTACCAAATTCCATTTTCCCAATTTCTTCTCTACCTTAACAACTGTTGTATTGAAGGAGGACAGATGAAGATAGTCCTTGAAGATGTCGTCGAGGTATTTTGCAACCACTCGAAAGGGTCTCGTGGGATTCGAACGACCGAGGTATCTCGTAGATTGAGCCGAGTTTATAGCTGGAAATGGGGTATGAGAAAATGCCATTGCCTTTGCACCGACATTACTATCCAGACTATCGTAAATTGCCGTCCGAGCCGTAACATCCTCCGGCGCAGGAGGTGTAAGACTCGGGAGTTTTGAAGGAATTTCTGGTGATTGAGATACTTCCCTGCCTGGAGCAGGGAAAATGTCCGGAACAGGGTCGAGATGCCAGATTCCACCGATCCGGTCTCGCCGTTCAAAAAGGCGTACTCTCTCAAATACCTTTTCCTCCTGCAGGGCCTTGACAGCCGAGATCCCGGAAGGGCCTCCGCCGATCACAGCAACACTTTTGTAACGAGGAGCCATAGTGCAGGTCTAGCTTCAATTGCTATAGTAGAAGAGATAAATTCAGCCTTTGCCCACTGGACAAGTCCTGGAGTCCTAAGCAAAGAGTTCGATATGTTCATAGTCACTTTTCACGAAAATGAGGAGGAATTTATACGTTTTGAGGCGGATAGTTGCACTGCGTGTAAAACGTAAGATGTAAAAACTCTCCACCTTTTCGCCATATCATTAGTACAATATAACTGTTCGAAAAATGTCCGTTGATATAAACGAAGTTATGTTTCATTGGAAGTTACACTCCAGCCAGGTGGGGTTTTAGTGGCGCAATACTCGAATTCAATTGCTCCATCTCTGGTAAGAATACTATTTCTTTAGTATAGGAATCGCGAGCCCCGATAATATTCAACAGTTTTCCACAATCTCTATTTCCTTTTCATTGATGCCTAGTGGATTTTGCACGACCACATCAAACGGTCTAAAGTATAAGCCCTATCGTTCTGCATTTCCTAAACTGAAAACTGCAGCTGATGATAAAGCTCTGTCCCGGAAACCCCACACTCTGCCCACTATGAATTTTCCGGGGGATGTAGATATACGACCCTAGCTTTCATGTTACAAAAACAGCGACCTGACGGTGATCTATTTGTATACTTATTAATTCATAATTTCCAAAAAGAAAACCCTCAAAAACATTCATACTGCCTGAATTTAGGGCTTATATTCGCCAACATAATCAAGTCAGGAATGGCCCCCACCGAAGCAAAACAATTTCAATTTCGATTCCACTTTCATCTGCAGGAACTTGCAACTTAAGATATTGAAAAGTATAGAGCATCTCTGTGTAATTCTGTGAGATACGATATTGCTTTCATTGATTACCCGGAAGTCATGAAAGGGACAGCGCCTTTCCAATCTCGCGGCTGTAGAACATGCAAAAGACGGAGAATGAAGGTCTGGAGAATCCCGACTCAACAACGACAAGCTGTGGCTAATCATAAAATACAGTGTGATCAACAAAAGCCGCAATACCTTCGTTGTCAAAAAAGGGGCCTTGAATGTCTTGGGTATGACGAACCAAGGCCCTTTGTGATTTTTACTCCAAATAAGCCATATCAGACCCTGGCATCGATAACAGGCTCGGTCAATCAAATGCGCTTTGCCAGGTCCAAGTATTCAGATATACCTGGAAATATGAGCCCAGGACCTATGATACGAGCTCAATTGTTTTCTTCATTTCTTGGTGTCTATTTTCCGACTCGTGTGGATGACGCTTGGTACTCGAGGTCACGAATTGGCCGACGCAGCCAGCAAGCACTGAACTCTTCGAAAAAAGCCTGACTGCATGGGCATGCATTTCTCTCGGAAAAACACACAGCGAAAAAGTCATACTTGGCCATGGACTTCCAATATACAATCAAGCCATACCGCTCATGTCTAATATGATCCGTTGAGACCCATATCAGGAAGATATAGTACATTCACTCATGATCTGGACAGAACTAGAGGTGAGGCTCCTACTTCACAGTTCCAGTAGTGGCAAATATCTCAGATCAATTAATCGGATGCTTTTCTCAGTCCCATTATCTCGCGGATGATTCCAATGCGTGGACGGATCATTGGTCCGTGTTCAAAAGACTGGTCGGCGAATGCCAACGGCATCGACCATTCCCTGCGAATCAAACGATAAAGCTCATCTTTGACCCTTTTCAAAAGATCATCATGGTAAGTCAAAGAACGAAAAACAGCAATTGGGATATTCTAACACATTTTCATGTCAGATTCTCGCCATCGTGACTGATGGGCTAGCCGCTGAGCAACATGATCATATCATGGGGTTCGAGGAATCATCTCCTTTCGATGAGCTATTCAGGCTTACAGCTATTTCTGCCATCCTGTTCAATATGAGCGAGCTGGTTGATCCTTGTGACGAGAATGCTTGCACATTGCTTCTGGAACAATGCATCACACAGCAGAAAATCCTGTCAAATGGTCTACTAGCCAACATATGAGAGTAGGATCTGGTGGAAAATGATCTCATACTGGAAATGAGGAAACAGTGAGTGGAAGCATTTCTTTTCCTGATGATCTATCTGGCCCGGCATATCATTTTCCGTTATGAACTACACTAGGCTCGACATCATGTTTTTCAACTCAATGCGACTTGTCCCCGGATTAATCTCCAAGGCAAAATACTTAGTACCAACGCATCTGAGAAACAGTTGTGTTATGCTGACAACATTGCTCGCTCAATTCCCTGCTAAACTGGCAAGTGGAGTGACCACATGATCAGACCCTCGTGAATATATCGAGAGCTTTGTGATCCCTCAACACCCAATTCGGTAGTTTATCATCCCATGTACTATATTAAATTACATTTGCCATTTAACAAGATTAGTAGAAAGGTATGAAAACACACTTCGAAGCTTCAATATCTCGATTCGAGGTCGAACCGTATACCTCTACTCCGGCTTGCTGTTTCACTAGTATCAAAGTAGTACATTAACATACTGATAAATTGGTTTACTATATTTTGTGAGATAGTATATATTAATTGCTCCGGATTTCATCAAATAATCAGTCAGGACTTTGATTCACGCCCTAGTCCTGGTAACATCATATTGTATCGCCGTCATATCCCATAATTATCCACAGCTGCTTTTCTCTACTCGAAGTATTCCAATACTTCGAGTAATGATAGTTATCATCTCAAATGATCATTTATCCTGATCTGTTTGTCGCATTACTCAGTCACATTTCCAAAAAAAAAAAAATAAGAACGGATAAGTTTCACTAACATGTAAAGGGTATTCGTCGCCGGAGGTCTTTTGAAACGCTCTGTCTCTCAGGTCCGAAGTATTTTGGAACAAGTCTCTACATTATGTTATCTTCTGCCTTAGACTCTAGGGTAGGATTTGAGCCAGCGGGAGGATCGATCTACTTACCGGTTCAACGGAGATCTCTCTCGGGGTGGAACAGAAAACAAAGAAGTGAAAAGCTATCAGAGCCAATATAACCGCGGCGGAGATAGCTGGAATGATGCAACAAAGAAAGGACATATGGAAGAAATGTATAGATGAGAAGAATGAGTTCCAATGACTGACGAAAGAATTATAGAAAGGGTAACTTGGGGCAGAGTGAGAACTTATACCCAGGATGCGACCAAGTCAAGTAATGAGATGAACAAGGATCTTGACACAGAAAGTGACAGATCATCCTCTTCCATGCCAGGGTATACATTCTATTTTGGAAATTAATCTCCCCCCTGGTACTTATCTAGTCATTCTCCATAAGCAGTCGGGGAACTTGGGATGGGAATATACTCGTAGCGGTGAGGTGATTGTGTTTGTGGAGGTTGCTAAAAACTACTCAGCCGCATACGACGATAGAACCCAGGATATCGGGATCAGAACTCAAACCAAGTTCTCGGGGCGGAATAGTGATAATTGTCACAGGGCGACATGAAGCGGATCCCATTTGTATCGTCCGGCAGACCCATGCATGCGGGTAAACTGCGCTGCGATCCGGTTGGCTTTAACTCCGAGAGAAACCAAATTTCATCATACAAATATGACATGGGGTAAGCTAAAAGGAGAAAATCCACGACCCCCTCCCTCCGCGTTAGCCCCCCGGCTGCCTAGTTCCAATCACACCAAAGTCCGATTTTCACTACGGAATACCAAACTAGTCATAGCCATCTCAGAAAATGCTCCAGTCTAGCCCCTTCTTTTAGTCCGTCGAAACACACTTATGCAAACCGGACATCGGGCACGGTCTCCCCGAGCAATCAGGAGTTTTGGAATAAAGAACTAAACTGCAGTTCTATAAAAGTCTGTTCTTGGCGGTATTCCTTTAGTCCCGGTGTTTCGGGTCCGATGCGGGCCGTTCGCAACTTACCGTTCTATCGGGTCTACTACGTCTACCATAGGCACATTACCCCTGGTACCACCACTCCTTGTGAGATCAGGGGAAGGAGATATCGCTGATCAAAGTGCGGAACTCCTTATTCGCATCTGCCTTATAAAGATGACTGTCTAGCTTGCAGGAATGGTAGTTGAAGCTTACAAATGTGATATTCACTGGGAATTTAGTCCTAAGAGAATTCTGGAAGACAATGATGAAGAATGGTATAGTTCATTCAAATGATAAATACTGTCGCAATGACTCAATACTTTGGACAGTACATAAAAATCAAACTCCAGGTTGATGCAAATCATGCATGCTGTATACAAAACCAAACACCATGCCCGGGTCCAGGTCCAACCCATGGGGAGCTAAAGATCAAGAAACTCCATACACGCTCCCATGCACAAATCAAATCCACTCCTCTTAATACCGAAATAAGAGCCATTGCTTTCTAAGGTTATGGCTTGTTTGTAATTGCTTTTCGACGAAGTACACCCAGTTCCTCCAATTTCGTCCATGCTCGTTCCATGTCAGGCGAGTCTTCGCCCAAGGAAGGTCGAAGGTCTAAGCCGTCCAAATGGTGCAGCGAGCCACTGGTTCCGGCATATAATAATAGCTCAAGAACACTTCGGCGCAGTCTCGTGGCCTTATCCAAGCGCGTGAGGTATCTTTCATCCGCTTGGGGGTTAGCCGGGGGTAAGGTAAATGGGTCATTGATCTCGACTTCTCGGTCAGTCTTGGCTCCATCATCCCAACTAATCTCTTGATCAAGAGGACTAGGGCCATCTATATCGGCTAACGCATCTGAAAGATCTCGACGACTCCCTTGTTGCTGCTTACGAACAAGAGCTTTCTCTTGATCCTTCAGCTTCTTCTGTTCCGCATTTGTTCCATTGCCAGTCACAGCGGGTGGGTAAAATCCAACAGTCAATGGATTTCCACGCATGTCGAGTTTGCGGAGTGAGCATGCACTTCCTCGGCCCGTCCGGCCAAGTCGACTCAAAATTTGACATACTCTTCGCATCCTTGACAGTCGATTGTTAACTACCATAAGCCGGGCCAGGCAGTTCATTCCAACCAAAGGCTCCAGCTCGGTGATAGAATTGAAATTCAAGTTCAGAACCTTCAAGTTGGGATAGTTGGCCGCGAATTCAACGGGCAGTGCATTCAAGGTACAGCTTGCTAGGTCGAGAAGCTGTAATCGAAGCAAGGGTGAAGATGGGGATAGACAAGCAGGGGAAAGCTTGTTTGATGACATAAAGACCTTACGAATGTCTTTGACTGATCCCAGATCGATATCCACCGCGGAGTCCGCTGAAGGAAGAGCTTGTTCTCGAAGAGACAGAACCTCCAAGTTGTGGCAGTGCGCTAGTCCAGAAATATTCGTAAGGGAATTCTGGTCGAGATAAAGAAGGCTCACGGCCGAAAAGGGTGTAGCGTCAAACGCGTCCAGTTTGTTCTCTGACAGTTTCAACGCCCGCAGACTTATAAGGGAGTTGTTTGACTCAAGTCGGCTGATCTGGTTAGCACTAAGGTCGAGAGTAACAAGTGACGGAAGCCACTCGACATTATGGACAGATGTCAGGCAATTGTGGCTCAAGTCGAGGTCTCGAAGGCGGGTTCTATGGCTCTATTAGTATTTGATGCCCTTGTATTCGTCAAAGAAAGACTTACAATTCGGCTCCTTCGAAATCAACCGCTGTCACTGAGTTATTGCTCAGCTGTAGGCTTAACAGCCCATTGAGGCCCATGATTCCATCAATGTTACGAATTTGGTTGTCGTTGGCCTTTAGCTCTCGCAAATGAATCAAGCTAGAAAAGCCATCCAGGGTCTCGATATCATTCCCTGAGATATCAAGGTATTGCAGGTTGGTCAAGTGGCTCCAAGGGGTGAGATTTGACAGGCAATTGCGAGGAATCTTCAAAGTTCGAAGAGATGACGGAACCCCACTCAATTGTCCAATATCATTGTCGGAGACATCCAATTCTTCAAGACGAGGACAAAATTCACTTAGCTTGTGTAATGTAATCAGACTCTTCTGACGGAGGACCAAACGACGGACATGCTCCCAGTACGGCTCATACGGCTCGACATCTGTGATGTGCTTGATCAAATCCTCCGTTGCAAGAGCAAAAGTGCCATGAGCCTGTCGCAAAGAATCTGGATGCATGCGTTGCGCAACATAACTCATGTCGAGGTTCAATTGGTTGTCAGGCTCATTGACCGAGAACTCTGGGAGAGGACTCATATGGAAACTGTATGTGGTGTCTTGCCCATCGCTATGAACAGGAACTAAAGAGGTTGCAGCACCATGTGGCGTCTGTTGGACGGCAACTTCCTCGTTCCTGTGAATGAGGCTAAGCTCATCCATCCCCTCTTCAATGCGCTCCTCAATTCGAGAGATCGGACGTCGAATGAATGGTTGACCAGCAACCGATGATTCACGACCAGGAAGACGAGAACTATGTTGCGTTGAATCACTTTGACGGTCGACATCGGCGGCATTTGGGCGGCTCGCATCTTCAGGCCCAGGTGATTCTGCGGCATCAGAAGCCTCTTGATATGCGACATGCGACACGAGCGGAGAGGAGAAGCTAATAGTTGGAACTCGCTTTTGCTTTGGTCGTGATTGGCCGGCTGGCAAGGCCTCCGAATTGATGTTATGCTGTTCACCACCCTGGCCATGGTGCTCTTCATTGATTTGCCAGGACGTGGCGCCAGTGCCGGACTGGGGGGCACTTTGTGAAACCCCTGATTTAACAGAGCTTGTATTGATTGACGGTTCCCCATCGCGCGTGCTAGGCAAGTTGTCAGATTTGGTAGGAGAAATGCTAGCACCAGACGGGCTCCGAGAATGCTTTTTATCGGTAATTTTTGTCGGAGAATCCAGACCATGAACTCTCATCATTTCCTGGAGCTCGTCAACGCTTAAGTCAGGGATATCCCTAAAAGGATCTTCTTCTCCATCCTCTTTCGGCACCCTCTTAGCTGGTTTCTTCTCATTGCCCCTCACCCATTGATGCTTAGATCGATCGTAAGTAAAACCGTTCACTTCTTCTGGGATGAGGTGCGCTACCAGATCGGATGAAAGCATTCCTTTCGCCTGCGAATTCTGTGAAGACCCGGTTGGAACTGAGTTAATGCTGAAGCCGGACATTTGCGTGTTTATCGTCATCAGATCCTCGGCAATATTGGCTGCGACATCATCAATAGGGCCGCTCACTTTCCGCTTTCTGTGTTCTCTGCCCAATAATCCCATACTGTGTTCGCCGGGGCGATTGAGCTCCGAGTTAATATTCAGGAGCATGTCATTGGCGCCCGTTTCCTCATTTTCTTGGTATTTCTTGAGGTGATTCAAAATCTGCGGGCTCATTTCCCTGGGCTCCCGAATTTGACGCAGATCGGTACCATCTCGACTAGGCGGGCGAGAAAATGCTTCACGCGTGGACTCGTCTTCATAGCTGTTGTTCCCTTCGTCGCTGTCTCCGTCGGACTCTTGCAAGCTGGTCATAACGGCAGCCGGCCTTCCTTTAGCACGAATAAGATCCATGATTTTCGTTGCTTCATTGAGATAATCCTGAGTGGTGATAGACCCCTTTCGTGATGTGTCACTGGTGCCAGTAATCTTGACTAATGGGATGTCACCTTCGAGTGAGAACGAATCGGAATAATCAAGCTCATTAAAGTTGGATTCCGAGAAGTCTCGACTTGGTCCTTTGGAAGCCTCCAGTGTAGAACGAATCTGGCTGGGTGTAGGCGTCCTAGGTCGCTGCATTGATGTAGAGAGACCAGGAGGTGCAAGATAATCTCCATTCTCCATTTGGACCCCGTGTTGCATCAAGCTGCGTTGTAGTAATGACATGCTATCGCCATACTTGTGATGGTTCTCAGTATTCTTATTTTCAGACTCGGGCTCGGCGCTGTCATCCCGTAATATCGTTCGACGACGTTTCGGAGTCGGGTCGGCGGCAGCTTTAGGGACACGTTTGGTTTCTGGAAATCCAATGTTCTCTTTCTGATTGATGCGCGACGACCTCGACGCGTCACGTCTGCTTTCGAAATAGCTTTGTCGGGTCCAAGCCGACGGCTTTCGTGTGAACCCAGAGCTGGCGGATCGAGCGTAGTGCAAGGAGCCGAACTGGGAAGAGGGTTGACGAAGATATTGCTGGCGAGAAGAAACTTTCCTTCGAGAGGTAGGGCGAGATCCAAACCCATTGGACTCATCGTAGACCAGCTTATGCTCGTACGGACTTGCATCGGAGAAGTCAAATTGATCCAATTCACCATCACCAAATCGACTTATCCGGGGCCTGGAGACATTTCGAGATACTATTCGCTCGTTTCGTCGTGGTGTGATATCGCTCAACGGTTCATGGCGCGCATTCAAAAAGCTGCGACTCTCGCCCTTGCGCCGTGCTTCTTCTGACGGGGATGGAGGATCGTCTCCATCATACCCATCTTCAAATGTCTCTTCAAACTGACTCATGCGTCGCAGAAGTCTATTGTTGGTAAAAGTATCATGTTGTCCAAACAGCTTCAGAGGGCTTCCGGACGACGGCATTGCGCTCTCTTTCGATGTTCCCTCGGCGTCCCCCGATGTCGATGGACGAACGTGAGATGAGGAGGGTCGAGGTAGGCTCGGAGAACGGTCTTGATGTGAAGGGTTGAAAAGTGGTGAACTGCGGATTTTCGTGTTGGCGAGAGCCGTGGGCGACATTCGATGCGAAGGAAAGGGCGAAGGTGAGAAACGCCGCACAGAAGGACGACTGACTGTGCGACGATTAAATTCGATCGTCCCCATCGACAGATCTTGAGGCAACGAATGGCTCGTCGCATCGAGCAGACTATCTTCATGAGGGGATCCAGCAGGTCGAGATTCGCTATGGTGGTTATAGAAGAGATAGCTGTCACTGGCTGGAGATTCTGGACGACTTGTATCTCGCGACAGGCTTTCCAACTTGTTGGTGACTTGCTTCAATGCTGACTTGATCACTTCGGAGGTCCCATTGCCATTGAGCGTATTGGGTCGAGTGAAGGTAATCGGTGTGATTCCTTCATTGCGAAGGTCTTCCAGGCCGCTTGCAGTTCTAACCCCCGTATCGTTCAGATCCGTTTCAGATAGCCCATCATACTGACTGTCTTGGATTCCAGGCCGCTTGTTTGCCCAGGGTGCCCGATTGACTGTGCCCAATGGTGACTCTGCTCCGATGTCCCAGTCTTCCTCCTCCTTGCGACCATTGAGGATGTTGTTTTCCTGGTCCTCTTGCCCCTCTTCCTCCTCGCCAGCCACACTGCCGCGTCTCGATGGGGTGTCGGCAAAATCCCACAGATGATCGTCATCCTGTTTCGTGAAGCGAATAGAGCCCGGTTGTTTAACGGTCGCAGAGCCCGGGGTCGGCGGTTTGAAGACACTCTCTAATCCCATGGGTGCGAACAGATCCCGCTGTTCCCCCGCCGCAATCTCCCCCTGTACAAGTCGTCTCCGCCATTCGGGGGTTGCAGCGTCTTCGCTCTTTTCCTGCTTCGGTTTGATCTGGACGGTATCTGTGCTCTGGAAGCTAGCCTGGCTGGAAACATTCGAGACGGAGCGGAGGGGAGATCGCGTCTCCATTGTCTGGGGCTGCTTGCCCGCAGCAATGGGAGTAGGTTTGGGACTTCGCTTCGGACTTGGTTTCACCGATTTCGAGGTGGATCTGGGGGTATTTGGGGTGGTGGTGGTGGTACTTGTTTTGGATTTTGCGGGGGTCGGTGACCGCAATTTGGAGGGAGTCTTGGGGGTCCGAGGTGTTTTGGGAGTTGGCGGTTCTCGTTTGATAAAATGACAAGGTCGAGTCACTTTTTTAGAGAAATCCCTCTGTTTGCTCCTTGCAGGCGACGAACGAGCGGGCGCGGGTGATTGTTGGTCGATGGATCGCCGGGCTGGCACTGGAATGCGACTGGGGGAATTCTGCACACTCACACTCACACTCTCTAGTGGTGATAATGTTTGAATTTCAGATTTCGAAGGTCCTGGAGTGGTAGGCGTTGTCGGCGCTGAAGGCCAGTCGTCTGACAGGCTGTCGAGCCATGGTTGGCTCATTTTCTCACGCTTTGTTCTTTTTTGTTATGATTGCGAGGCGCGCGCGTCACAAAGTCTGGGTCGCGCGCTCCAATCGGCGTAGACAAAAAAGTAAAAGCAAAACAAAGCCGAATCAGGCCAAATTGAAGGCATTGAAAGTGGGAAGTGGGAAACTGGGGAAGTTGAGGGCGAGAGAGAGATTCAACAGAGAAGAACGGTGGATAAGCCTGGGTTGCGGAGATGCGCTGCTCCACTGGAGCTCCTTGTTTATTTGCTTTCTTCTATCTCTTGGGTGATGAACTATACGAATTATCCAGATCGCCATTGAATATTTAAAACACCTTAATCGCAGGTTCCTCCACTTTTTGACCATGCTGTCTATACTTTTATTTACTTCTCTATTTTCGATGAATTGATTGCGTCAATGTACCTTTAAAATGACAGTCTCATCGGCTGATATATCACGTGACATGCAAGCCCCTGTCAACAGAACAACTGTATAGTATACATAGTACAGTAGGACTCGATCAGATTAGATTCAAATTGAAAATTTTAGAGCTGTTCATAGTCCGATATCGATAGTACGGAAAATTTGACATCATATTGTCCGCATGCTGATGATTGGCAATGCCAAGTAGTAGGTATGCAATCCGTAATATTCCAACCTTGAAATATGTTTTCTTGTCTATGCAAGTATTTTTCTGTTAGTACAATGTTTTATTGTAGGTACTTGACAAGATTCAAATATATAAAATACCTATCTGGAGATAGGTATCTATTTATAGTATAGAAATATAGCCATCGGACAAGACTGGCAAATTTGGTGGTGTTGTGAGCACCTCGATGAAGATAACTTGAAGTTTGTCATTCTGACATATAAAAGGATAGTATATTCTTGATTCTATTTTAGGACCAATAGTCATTAATTTCACAGCTCTGATCTCAATCCATGTTGTGAAACTCTAACTTTAAGCTTGAAGCTTGTCCATCAATCCAAAACCTGGATATTGCCTCCCCCTTCTATAAGGTCCTCTCGTTCATTATAATTAACTTGTCGACTTGACACCCATTCATGGATCGGTTCCCACTTCCGACACGTATACGTGGTCTCCATATCTAAGTACAATGCTGATGTCGCCTTATCTGAGAGAGTACCATGGCCATCGGTATGATGAGATGTATGGTCCGCCTTCTTCTCGTGCCAAAGCATAGGGGTCAGATCAGCATGGCACTGGATACTATGTCTTAGATAGTTGATGCAATGCTCTGCGTGGGCCATCGTGTAAGACTCTCCATGTTCCTTTGCGAAATCGGTTTGGTCGTAGTATGGTAGATAAAGGAATTGTCTTAACCGGTTCTGTTTAGGATCAGCGTGTATTCCGTTGTATGGTTCTTTCAAAAACCATAACTCACGAGGCAATGAAGCTGATGATTAAATTGCACACTATTCGAAATAATCGTTTAGTAACCTGGCGACTGACATTAATTAGAATCAGGGCTGAGCAACTGACCCAGTAAAGAATTTGCCGTCCTGTGGCCATGAAAATGTCTCATCGGCGAATTTGCCAATTTCAGTAGCATCCAGATTGAAATTCAGCCCTATATTTCTCTATCAGCCCTGGTACATCATCATTCGAAGGCATTTTATGCCAACCGAGAATCGAAATCACACCGTATATGAGACGTATCCATGCATCGTCTACCTCCTGACTTGGCGGGCCAACATAGAGATGATCATCATCACTTTTCATTTTTCGCTTTTCAAATTCAATGAGTTTTCGAGCGACGGCTAGTATCAGAATATGTCAATAATCGTCCTCGGCATATATACGGCAAAAGGCTACCGACGTAATTCCGTATCGAAACCTGGCAACCGATCCTGATGAAATTCTCGTAGAAGTAGAACACTTGATAAAAGACCGAAGAGACCAGCCAGAATCCACGGAGCAGCTTGTTTCCATCGTGATGGCGGCTTGTGTGAGTATGCCGGCAAGTCATCGATTTTGTCGTCGTGACCCAGCAAGTGTTCCGCGTCACTGTCGGAGCCTCTCGTCATATTTCGATCTTGGAGTTGCCTTTGTGAATTGCTATGTATCGAGCTGAACGATCAGGTCATAAGTTGTGAATAGGAAGATGCACAATAGAATGGGGGCGGCCATCCGCTTAAGACTACTAGTATATGCCAGCCATCGATGTTTATGTAGCGCACTCCACTGATAGTACCAAGGTATTTAACTATAAGAATCATAAATTTCATATTTTTCTCTGACTTTTTATGTAAAGGGCACACGCAGTGGAGCATAAGACAATCAGCTGACTCAGTGGAAATTCCAATTGTACATAGTATATAGCTTTGAGAGATCGACAGACTCGGATGTAACCCAATTCTCGCCCCCATGGTCCGATATTAAACCCAGCAAAATTATAAGGCTGTTTCAAGAAATCTTCGGCATCGCCCATCCAGAAATTGTCAAGTATGCCGAGGAAAGATCTTCGATTTCGGGGGCTAAATCCAACATGAAGGACTTGGCCCTCATTGGCGCTAATCTTTTCTACAATTAGCCTGTAGCTTGACCTAACCTTCTTCAAAGCCTCCGATTTTTAAAAATCAATTCTATTATAGATCCAGAACAGAATATAATAAAAAGTGTTCGTAGTTTAAGTTCTTCATTCATATCCATCATGCTCCTTTTTCGGAAGAGCCGACACCATAATTGGCGTACTAGCCCTCGCTGCCAAATATGGTCACTAGCTATCCTTCTGAAGCCTAAAAATGTCTACTACGGGGTGCAATGGACCCTTCCAGGGATTTCCGGGGCCCCCAAAAAGTCGGGGTGCCTTGCGCCCCGGTGGACCTTAATATCCATATCAAGCTCCACCCAAAATATGGATATTTTGGACCCCAACACTGTGGACTTCGGTCCACGACGAGCCTCCACCTAGTCGCGTAAAGACTCCAACCGATACAAGCCCATTGATACAGTATACTGTGGCAAATCATCGTCTGAATACTCCCCATGGGGGCAGCACGGGGTACTCCGCAGTGGATTCTGCCATTTTAATAGCCAAAGAATATTGGGAACAATGGATGCAACATTTCGCACTTTATTCCTTTTATGGAACTATAGAGCAAGCTTGCGAAATGCCTCACATTATCTTATAAATACTATCTTCTACCAGGATAGAGCATAAATACGGAGTTTCATCTACCTATCGAGCTGAATTATCCATTCCATCTTTCACTTTAACTACCAGTTCATTACTACAAATACGCTGAGAGATCGTCGTCAATCGATTTACAAGTCTACATTGAATCCAAAAACCATTCCAAAATGAAGACTGCTACCACTTTTGCCCTTCTCGCTTTTGCTAGCGTTCTGAACGCTCAAGCCTTGCCTCCTGTCGGTCCAAGCAATACTATTTGTACCTCACAAATCACCGATGCTTGCGGTGAAGACGGACAACCCGAATGTTGTTACGCCAAATATACGAAGGACGGCCTGAGCTGTTTGAATGGGCACTTGAGCCTTGACATGCAACTGCCTGATCCCAAGAATGACTGCGGAGAATGGGAAGGTTTCCAGAGGGATATTGGCTGCTCTTGCCCCAAGGATTGCACGACCGGTGATATTGATGGCAAGGGCAAGTGTGTCTAGGTGCTGAGACAGATTAGACAAGTAAGTATTTGCTGCCTGTCTCTCATCTACAAGCAACTAGTGTGTATTCTCATGTGCTAACATTTGCTTGTAAATGGTAAGGAAATTTCCGCGTCGAAATCTGAAACCACGATGTCACTTCTTGGCCAAATACGTGCTTAGTGCTCAAGTGCCCATATCAGGTGGACATTCCTTACTCGGGATATCCAAGACCCCCCTCCTAGTTTCTAGGCCTGGTTTATTCTTATTGTTTGTATATAGAGAAATCATAAACTTCCAAATGGTTTGGCGTCAATAAATGACCGCGATTAAATACCAAGTTCTATTTTGGGTTTTATGCTTTGTGTCTCCTGAGCTATGCTGTTATCGTAACTTGGCTCTTACCATAAGCGAGTCCTTAATAGTAGACGTGACTTGAACTGGAGCTGTCTTCCGGGTATCAGGATAATACGGAAAGTAGTACTAATAAAGCTTTGATTTTCATCCCGATTTGAAATTACTGTCATTTGTGTTGAAAAAAGAGGCGAGTGGTACCTGGTAGATTCCTTGGACTCAGGCTATAATTCAAAGTCGAGCCTGATCTGACTCAATGTAAATGAAAGTATTTCAGCAATATTTCGTGCCATATCGGACTTTTTACCTAGCAGCCAAAGCCCCTGGAGACAATTTTCGGCATCTTGCAGCTGCCGTCCCACATTATGACTATTATGCCAAAGAAAATCCCAGGTCTGATGAGAAGGAACAATGATATAGTCTAGAAATACCGTGATTGCTTTTGTGAAAGACCTTATCAAAATGATTGTCCATGGTTCCATCACAAGGGTTCCCTCGTTTACCGCGTGGTGGAAATCTGACATCTGTCATATTTAAACTGGCATCCGGTGTAGCAACTTTGGCTATATTCGATAGCTCCTTCGCACTATAGGTCCTTATTTCCATCGATATCTGGCTGGTCCCACGGCTATGGGTCCCATATTCCGTGCCCAGGGAATTCTCGTCGACAACTTTCAGAAGATCCGCAAGCATCAATACAGCAAGGTGCCAATGCGCAGAGATGCAGATAAACCATCCCTGTATACGTTGTGGGACCGTACTGTAGTTTTGCATTAGTTCCCTAAAAAAGGCACCGTGCGTTCTGTTCCAATACTGATACAAGGAGATCGTGTTGCGAATAATGTCTTCGACTTGCTCCCTGTGAGCTTCCTTCCGAATGGCATTTTGTAGGTAAGAGATGTAAGAAGGACCTTCACGGGTGCTGATCGTATATTTTGTTCTTCGTGCTCACAGTCCTCATCAAATACCACGACAGGTCGTTCGTTCATCGATGATGAAATAGTGTCAAACACGATAGTGAGCCAGTACAGTAGGCCAATTTTTGCTCGATCCTCGGGGCTTATACTTGGAGAGCTATAGGAGCCTTTCCTTTGAGCTCCGTTTTGGCTTCCAAGGCCATTCCCCATGGCCTCGCTGCGATATTTCAACAAATGCATTTTTCGCGCAGCGCTCTCTATATACTGGGGTCGCTGCTCTTCAATTACTATCTCACGGACCAAGGATATCGCCGAAGGTATGGTTGAACTATGACCATATTTGTGCATTCTATCCTGTAGCTTCTGTTCAGTGGACCTAGCATCAGGGTCCCATGGCTTCTGTACCAAGCCGAATATCAATTCGGAGCAGACCACTCGGTACGATTCTAAATCGGTAACCTCTTGTAACGCGTGCCTCGCTTGGTCCCAAACGGTTATCTGAAGAGTACGGTCAAATTCATCAGCTATTTCATCCCGCGATCCATTCTGCCCAGAATACATTGACAACGGGGAATATCTCTCTCAATGTCGAGAACTGCCTTGTGCCCACTGCGCGGCGAACGCCATTATGGCGAGGCGAAGTGCTTTGGAAACGGCCTGGTCTTCCCCGTGTGTCAAGTTGACAAGCTTGCATGACCTTGCAACACGATCAAGTTTGATCGTGCGTTGATATATCCTGTTGGACCATGAAGATCCGAGTTCTGATCCAAGAAGGCGGGTATCTCGAGGTCCCAGATAGTATGGGCAGGTCATTACAGTTAACCAACATGATAGGTTGTGCTCTAGCACATCATGGTAAATTTGAAGTAAGTTATCTGAAGTTAAAGAGTAATCCGATTTGTCTATTACTTGTTGGTCGATAGAGAATGGGGAAAGCGAAGGTCGAAAACTGTACGAATCGTTAAACTGAGAATCAAAAGACTGCCAGAAGAAATTGCTTGGCTCTTGTTGTAGGCTGTCTTTGGGATAACAAGGGAGGCTATCTGGGATGTGATATGCCTGAAAGAACCCAGGAGGCATGCTGATGTGGTAGTCGGTTTCAGCAGGCTTGAGATCTGATCGCGGTTGAGCAGGCACGTATGAAACACAAGAGAGGTCAAAATCCTGTGAGAGACCACACAGATCGCGGAGATTCGCCAGAGTTAGGCTTGTCCATCGAGATTCCTTCTTTCGAGCAACTGGGTACACTCAGGGCAGAGCCAGATGACAGAGAATTGCATTTGAATAAAAATCCAGACATATCAATACTGGCTGCTTCTGTGGACAGAGACTCTCCAGCCTGATTCATCCCCAGCAGATCGTCATTCAAGGTCGCATATTCAAAGTCGACTTGTGGTATACGAGGCTCCTTTTCTGGTTGAATACTGTCTGCTAAAGCTGAGGCCCGGTAATATTCAAGGTGGTGCTGCCATCGCCGCTGCTGTGACAGAGCCCAGTTAATAGTGCAGTGTCGCCTTGTTCTCAAACAATAGGAGCATGGTGCATGTTGGCCACGAAGACACCATATAATTGCCGGCGTTGTGCGAAAGGACTCGCTGAATCACACGCCCGTTTGGACTTCCTACACTGGTCGCAGGCGAGTGCATGTACGCAGCACCGGAAGCAGGAGGTTAAGACATTCCCTCAGCTAAATCTCATATATCGCCGTCCTCTCGGCAGCTGGGAGGCTATCTCCCCGCAATACCCCGCGTTTCCAGGTCACGAACCTATCCAGGCATTGCCAATCAGGATAAGTGCTAATGGATGTGGATGGGCAATGTCATGTCGAGTCACATGGAAGTCACTCGCCAAGATGAAATGATAGAACGCAGCTCTCGGGAAAATAATTGATTCTCAATGGCCAAATAGGCTATAATTGTACTATTCTAAGTGGTAACTCGATCGTAACAAGTATGCTACTACAGACTGAGTGGCATTCCACGACTACTAGTTAGTGCCCATCAAGACTGAGCCTCGGACATCTAGACAGACTCGGACGAGCGTTGGATATTCTAGTGCTATTCCAATATGTGCCCTATCAAAGCTAAACTATTGAGATTCGGTAATAATATGCACCTTGAAATTTCTGAGCACTACTGGTAATGAAAGTAGACTCCACATCAACTAAGGGCTTTGTATATCTCGCCCTCAATCTCTCCCCATAGAGCAAGGACTTTGGCATCCGCAAAGGGCAATATCTGCGTGCAGACAATCCCAGCAACCCCGTTCTCTCTGTCTCCCCACCACCACAGGTTAGGTAACCAGGCCCAGTGTCCAGTCGCCTTCGATCGCCCCGTTAAGCCCCCACTGCTCAGCATGAATGTCAGGCCCCAGCCTTGCGGGGGATTTCCGGGGACTGGATATAACTCAGATATAGGATTGGTAAGGTCTGGTTTTGCAGCAGAAATACTCTGCCGGCTATAATTAGGGAAGTCCGGAATTTGGTTGGAGAACATTTCGTCAACGGTTTTCTTCGAAAGAAGCTTGATACCTGTCTTGGGACATGTTCCATTGTTGAGAAGTAGAGCCAAGACCTCTGCAGGTAAATTGTCCATTGTAAGAACAAGGAATCAATAGTAACGATTACTTTGATTTCTGTACTCACTGCAATATTCCTAAGGTTTGGCGGATATGCCTGCACCACCGCTATTAAATACCGATAGGCTGAAAGACATATCGCTGAAGATATACTCCGAGTTTCAGGCCAGTGACGCGCTCGAGGAGGATTCCTGCCCAGTCAATACCAACCTGTCTTCGTTAGCTCTCTGCTATTGAGCACAGCATTCGAGCGGAATGCTTCGGTAAAGAGAAAGGGGGGGAGGAATCGAAAATTGAAATACGCCATATTCCCATCCTTCGCCAGGCTGGAAGAGCAGAGGTAAGTTGATATCTTCCACCCGCCCAGAGAACTCGTCTACCCCGACCGGATATGACCATTGCTTTAATCTATCATTGAAAAAGGTATATCCAAACCCGGAGGTATGAGTCAAAAGCATACGCAAAAGTGATCGCTCTCTTTTTATCTTCTGATCCCCCATCTGGTCGCAAAATCATGAGATTTCTCAACTCGGGGCAGAGACGCTCTGCTTGTGCCCCATCGTCGAGACCGAGCTTGCCTTGCTCTACTAGCTGCATGCAAGCCACGCCCACCAGCATTTTAGTGCAAGATGCAATCCAGAAGATGTTGTCCAATGTCATGTGCTCATCGGAACCCGTCCCTCGTTAACCAGCAGAATGCGCAAACAATTCGTCGCCATCTGCGTTCACGACCACTACCGTGGTGCCTGGAATACCAGATTTCTGGTCACTGCAGGCGCTGTCTATGATGTTTCGAAGATGCGAAGTTGTCTCTTGGTTGAGTGGCATATTTTATGTGATGGCCGTGAAATAGGTACTTCGATGGTTTTCTTAAAGAGAATCCAATCAACGTGACAAGCAGATCCCAATATTGTGGGCAAGCCGTATTTAATGGGACCTCTCAATCATCATTCCGTTGAATTTGTGATCCTCGCCGATTATCCCCGCGCGGCGCCACAGTGCCCTCTCAAAGACATCACGATCTGATTGATTCGGGGGTTTATTTGGATCTGAGATATTTCTAACTTTGCGGAACTGCCAGAAATTGCGGAGGCGAGTGGACCTCAAACTTTGCGGATCCGCTGCGGAAGGCTACTTCCGCCCCGCAATTTGCATAAACAAGAGACAACAGACATCCTACGAATCCGATTGATTAGAAGAAATGCGGAGAGCTGATATCCTAAATATTCTAGGCGTTTCTGAGGGGACAAAATTGTCTGGGTTAAAGTGTGCATTGTTGTATGCCCAACACGCAGCCTGAATCACAATGACTGACGCCGCTCTATCGTTGGTTGGATTCAGTATATCCTGTAGATCAACCCGGACGATCAGCCAAGGCTTGGTCCTCTACTTGGTGCGCGGGTGTAGGCCTGGCTATTAATACGGTGGCTAGTCATTTTTTGCGCATATAGTGCAAGTGAAACCAGATAATTTCCTGATGCAGGTGTTTTCTTTTGGTCACCAGTGTTTACAATTCCTTCTCGCTTGACGCTCCTTATTCGTAGTAAGAACAGCCGGGAAGTTTATTTATTTGAATTGTCATGCCTTGCAAATCTCATGCTAATGAATGCAATCTTGCCACTCAGGACCGTAAGGTATCGTAAATTACGTTGCTGCGGGACTTGAGCACGCTAATGCGTTGCTGCGGACGCGACGAGAAAGTACCGTGATATACACATGTAGAGCAAATTCAGCCGACGACTTTGCTGTAATCGTTCATACTATGCCCATGATCAATCTGCCCTCCCATCGGCAGAATAATGTCCTGGTGTCCAGATGTAAGCCGCTAATGGAGTACGTATAAAAGGGAGATAGTGTATTCCCGTGAACAGTCTGGTAGAAAATTCCAACGTCCTACATCAACTAAACCCTTTAGCCTCTCTGGCATCAATCTGGATTGAATATTTTTATGCAAAATGGGAAGCATAGGCGAGAATATTAAGAAGTTCAATACCGAGCTCACTGACTACTCGGAAGTACACACCAATAAGACAGGGCCATATGCTGAGAAACTTGAGGTTGATGCCCTGGTCGTAGGTGCCGGTTTCGGTAAGTCACTATCGTTTCGTAAGAACCTGCCCATTAGCTAACAAGAAAGCCGGTATCTTCATGCTTAAGACTCTTCGCGACCGGGGCATGAAGACTGTGATTTTCGAGGCTGGTAAAGACACCGGAGGTACTTGGAGATGGAACTGTTATCCTGGTGCTGGGGTTGACTCCGAAGTTCCCGAATATGAGTTCTCTTGGCCTGAAGTATACAATACTTGGAATTGGCCGAACAATTATCCCAACTATCAGGACCTGCGTGGCTATTTTGATCACGTCGACAAGGTTATTGGCGTAAAGAAGGATTGCGCATTCAATACTGTTGTTGTCGGAGCTCAATTCGATACAGAGGACGGAAGGTGGATAATCAACACGGCTGACGGACGTACAACGAAGGCTAAGTATCTTGTCTTGGGAACTGGTTTCGTAAGTTCTTGCACACCCGGGCCGAGATATAATGGACTAATCAAACATTCAGGCTGCGAAGCGTTATATTCCACCATGGAATGGCATGGAAAAGTTCAAGGGTATCATTCACCACTCTTCTTTCTGGCCAGAGGAAGTCATAGACGTAAAGAACAAACGTTGTGCCATCATTGGAACAGGCGCGTCTGGTGTACAAATAACACAGGCCTGGGGACCAGAGGCCGGCGAGCTCAAGGTCTTTCAACGAACACCCAATCTCGCCGTGCCCATGCGCAAGCGCGATCTTACCGTCGAGGAACAGGAAAGCGTCAAACCCTATTATCCCGAGCTTTTCCGTTACCGAGAGGCTAACTTTGCCGGGTTTCTATACGATTGGTGCGAACGCAACACTTTCGACGATACGCCGGAAGAGCGTGAGGCGTTCTATGAAAATGTCTGGAAAGATGGCGGCTTCCGCTACTGGGTTGCCCTCTATAAAGACAACCTGTTCAATGCCGAGGCCAACAAAGAATCATACAATTTCTGGGCTAAGAAGACTCGTGATCGTATTGGAGATCCAAAGCTAAGGGAATTACTTGCACCGCGAGAGATGCCACATTATTTCGGTATCAAGCGACCTTGTCTGGAGCAGGACTATTACGAACAATTCAACCGAGAAACGGTCCACTTGGTCGACATCAAAAACAACGGGATTAAGGAGTTTACTGAAAATGGCATCATTCTTGAGGATGGGACTTGCCATGAATTTGATGTCATTGCAGTTGCAACTGGATTCGTAAGTTCGATTCGAATAAGTGGCCAAGAGAGGACGGAAACTAACATCCAGCAGGACATTGTGACAGGCGTCATGACCCAGCTCGGGCTGACGAGTATTGATGGTGCCGAACTTGAGAAAGAATGGATCCCAGGCGCAAATACTTATCTTGGTATTACCGTTAGTGGATATCCTAATATGTTCCATATCTATGGTCCACATGGTCCAACACTGCTCAGCAATGGACCAACGACTGTCGCAGTACAGGGTCGCTGGATTGCCGACACCATTGCTAAAATCGAGGCCAACGGTATCAAGTACATCAATCCCAAGAGAGAGGCTGCCGATGAATGGAAGAAGCATATTGTAGAGCTCAACGATAGGAGTCTCTTTCCCACGACAAGATCAACATACATGGGCGGTAGTATTCCTGGCAAGGTCTATGAGCCAGTGTGTTATTCGGGTGGCATTCCAGCTTATGCTATTGAGATTCGCAAGGCTTTGGATGATTGGGAGAAGGGATTTGAAATTGTCAAAGCCTGAACGGCTCGATCTAACTTTGAACAGATCAATATTGAATTGGATCGCATTTCTCTGCTAGCCCGCTTCAAAGTTTGAATATGATTCTCATACTGATAATATACCCATTCCTCTAACTGGTAGTACCAGTAAGAGGAGTGGGTATATTTAATTAGTAATTAGTGAGCAGATTACACGAAGGAAGTTTGATGTTCTATTACGTTGTAGAAATTCCTAGATGCTCAAGTTGGCAGCAAGCCTCAGACGGGGCTTTGCCTCGCCATGGAAAAAGATGTATAGAGTCCGAACATAAAATCGAAGCAGTACTTGCGAGATTGTAAAAATGTCAATATTTATTTTCCCCTATCCAACTCCTATAGTACTTGGTTCGTAAATGATTTGTTACAAAATGAGATTGAAATGGAAACACGTCTACCAGAGACAATAATTTTAGACAAGCAGTCTCTCAAAGGAGTATTGTCCGACAGCCTTGCGGCGAAGGTATCCGATCTCACGACTGCTGCGGGTCTTGGTTTCACCAGTGGATTTCTTAACCTTAGCCATCGAAACATCGTTTGAAACAGGCTTGAGAGAGAGCGGCAGCATCTTGCCACTAACATCGCCGTCATATCCATCCTCGCCCTCACCAGGTTGGGTGAAGATCATTAAGTCCGCACCATTGAGTTTCTCGTGACGAACGAGCTGGGACTTGGGAGCAGTGGCCGTTTCGCTGGGCGCAGCATTGACAGCATCCGATGCCTTGGTTGACCTTGAGACTTGGTCGGCGAAGCTAAGGTACTCACGCAGAATACCCTTGAGATAAGTAGCCTCCTCCACACCAGCAAGTGCTGCGGACACTTCGGATTGCATGTCGCCAATGAGCTCCATTTCGCGGCTGGCTGAGGCAATAGCCGACTCGGACTCATCGTCAAGGTCGTTGACGGCCGGGAGAGCAGAAACCCAGCCGGACGGACCCACGGCATCCACGGATGCAGTGATCAGATCGATAATGGTGTTAAGAGACAGCGAAGGAGTGATCTGATCGAGAGTGATCGGAGTAGGAGGGTTCTCAGTGAAACGCGAAGTGTAGCCACCTGTGGCAAGGGAAAGACGAAGGTGATGAACCATGATCAAAAGATCTGCCCGAGATAGGTTCGAACGAAGAGATTGTACGACAGAGCTCATGGGGTGGGAGTGAATCTTCTGGAGAGTATAGTTCAAACCCATGAAGATGTACTTCAAAGTAGCCTCTTCGGAGCCAAGTTGTCGACTCAGTTCTTGGGTGGGAGTAGCCAGATCTCCGTTTGTGATGGCTCGAGCGGTTTCTTCCAAGGTACCGGAGCGGAGACGGGCCTGACCAAGGAAGTATTTCAGGGCATAGGCGAGTTCGTTTGATGAAATAACAGCGGGGCCATGCAAAACCTGGTTGATTTGTTTCAGAGAGGGGTCCGAGTCAATCAAAGCCTGAACGAATGAACCGGTTGGAAGAGACTGAAGGATCCGAGGCTTGTAAGCACGTCGCAGCGCGATCTCAACATTGTCAGGCGATAAGTGACCGAGACGAACAAGCCAGCCCCACGTCACGGAGGGCCACAGAACGATACGCAATTGAGAAGGTGAAGATGCTGATGCCTTATCTTCGGAAGGAGACTCTTCAATTGCGAAAATTTTGGACAGCAAGAAAAGTGTGGACTCAGGGTTAACGTATTGACCTCGTGCAGGAAGTTGCGTGGACTCTGAGGAACAGAAGTAACTTTTGACTGCTTGGTCGAACTTCTTGTAGTCTTTCGACTTTGTCGCCTCGTTGATAGTTTGAGTGAACTGATCCCACCTCTCTACCTGTTCTGGAGAAGTCAAGTGAAGAGATGTCATGTTTTCAGAGCGGTGTTTCTTGGACGCTGTGTCCCATTGAGCTGCAGATGAACCAATACCTCTACCAATTGCGTCAATGAGCAAGCCATCACGAGAACGCTTAAGAGATGGGCCAGAGTGGCTATGTAAGGAAGTCAGATCGAATGCGACGAGGGTGTTTCCTTTGGCTGCCACGGCAATTCCGAGTTTCGGGAAATAGCTGATAAAAGCCAAAGGTTCATCAGTATTCGATCCGGTGGCCGACAGAACATCGCCGGCGGGAATGCTGCGCTGGATTGATTGATATTGAGTGTCGTAAACCGCAACTAGAGATTCACTGGCGCCAATAACGCACTGGGGGGATACCCGCATGACCGAGGAGAACTTTTCATCTTGCACAAATTGAGAAGTCACAGAAGGCGAGTACTGCGACAAATCAATATTGACGAATCCATTCTCAAATGAAAGTTGCAGTCCAGCGGAACCAGCATGGAAGTTCCATTCAAGTGCATTGCTGTCCACCTTGCCCAGTTCGCTAGGTGCGGGAACCTGGATGGTTTGGAGGTGTCGAAGGCGCTGACTTTCTTCAAGTGCGCCAGACCTCGAAGCCGCAGGTACAGCGAACATTTGTACAATCGCGTCGTTCAGTGTGATCTTGTTTGCATTTTTCGGGATGGACACGACGAGAAGGATAGACGGCTCATCCGTACTAGAAGCGGTCACGTCGCTCAGAGCAAGAGCAGCCAAATCTTGCCTTCTCTTGAACAAAGCTTTCTGGGCATCTTCCAAGTCGATCAAGAAGCATGAGTGCACGAAGTGAGTAGAGCATACTTTGGCAATCTCACTGTGCTGGATACTCCAGTGCTGAGTCTCCAAGTTGGAAGACAATCGGCGCATGCGACCATCCTGATGAACAGCCAAGATATCAAATGGGTCGTTAGTCTCGTCTTCATCATCGGTGGTGAACGGCACGATTCCAACGTATGTCGCGGGACTGCTGGAGTCGGTGATTGTCGCATTCGAAGAAGTGATCACTGGTGCGCTGTATCCGTTTCCAATCTCCTCTACGAAACATTTGATCTGATGCTCAGGCTTGGTAGCGACAGTGTAGGTTTGTCTTTTGACGGTTGACTTTTTGGGCAGCTTGCGGCGTACAGAGCAGGGTCGGCAAGAAAATGAAGACTGGGGTGGCACGGCGTATGAAGTTACAAGTTTCGGCGTTTGCACCTATTTCAACAAAAAAATCAGTAAATGTCGTAAGGCGAACTGTCGACACGGTAGGAATCGCACATTGTAGATGTTCACAGCCTCGCCATCGACGGCAACAGCAACTTCATATCTCTTGCGCTTTTTGGCATCGGTCAGGCTGTAGACGTCGCCGATGTGAGTCTTGCCCGTTGAAGCGTGAAGGGGACGAGGCAATTGAGCCAGAATAGACGGAGATTGCAGATCCATGACTGCAAAGAAATTTCGACTTCACCTCACGAAAGCCTGAAATTCTGTTTCCCTTCTGTGAAGCTGCAAAGCCCTCCGCCGCGGCGTCCTCGAAAAATTTTCGGGAAAATGACGGGCCGGACCCACACGACACACTAGTCCAGGATAGGATTAGAGTCATGTGCAGAGTAAATATATCGCACGCTGCTTTAAGCCAACTCGAAATAGTACTATTTACTAAGAGCAGTTATTCTAAGGATTCAGAAATATCTGCATAGTCAACTATCACTCTTTATACTACACAAGTCATCAAAGTAGAAAGAAATTCGGTATGATAATGGAGGAATGAAACAACAACTAATTTTGAGCATTGGATAAACTGATCAGGCTGTTCGGGTGGCATCACTGATATTTTTGAAATTCCAATATTTATCGGATGAATTTAAATATTCTGGAATAAAGACTTCACGCAATGACATTTCCTACCTTGGAGGCTGCCGGCACGTGGCCGCCCATCAAGAAACGTTTCAAATAACTTCACTTCCTTTACACCACACCCTTCGTTTCCTCGGGTCTCGTCATCACATCACATATCCCTCAAAATGGACTCTCGAAGGCCTTGGTTCGACCGGGCAATTTTGCATGGGGCATATGATTGTGGTAGCATCATTACCACCGACAATGGCGCTCAGTGGAAAGTCCTCGAACGCCTCAAGCAAGACAATTTCGAGACAGAGCAGAGAGCATAAGCCCCAGTACACCTAGCCATGCCACCCTGAAATTGCGATGTGTCAGGTTCCTCGGGAATGAAGCAAGTACGTCCGAATCATTCATGCGAGTTTACATGCAGATCCCTTACGTTCACACTGAAACTGAGGATTCTGCGTCTCGGGCGGCGCAAGCTAACCTGATGTTTCGGCCTGCTGAACTTGAGGCATACAGTGATCTTAGTCGGGATCCAAAAGTTTCAAGATTCACACCAAAATTGCTAGGGAAGAAACTATCAGTGCAAAACTCATCGGGCTTCGTCCCTGGAGGGTTCATTGTGCTTGTTGTATGGGAAAAGGTGCCAGGTCTTACCCTTCGGGACAAAATGGGCAACACAGCTGCATTTTGGAGTTTACCACGGCGCAGTCGTTCCAAGATACGAAGTGCCTTCGAGAAAACATTCATGTAAGTACACACGGCTCAAGGGAAGTCGAATACTGGTTCATTAAGTTAATTCAGACAGGGAGATGTCCTCTACTGTCGGTATCTGGCCAGAGCCCACGGCGGGTTGTCATTTAGTCTGGGATGAGAATAGGGGAATTTTGTAAGTTGGACCTTTGAAGCAAGCCTCTACTTCTAGTGAGCAGGGATCCATAATTGACTGGTCTTTCCCCACCAGGTTCTGGGTGGGATTTCGTAAATTTAGTCGGATGAAGGGCAAGAGATGGACGAAGGCCTGGTTGCCGTGTTGGGACCTGGTTAAAACACCAGGGAACTCGTGGGCACAATTTGACTGGGATGGAGACACGACAGGCTGGCAGTATTAGCTTTTCTTTATCGTAGCATCTATGAGTCCTTGAATAGCTTCTATTCTTTGCGATCATCGATATCAAAGAGAAACTTTTGAGCAACAAGAAACCCGTTTAGTTGTTAAGTGGTCAATGCCAAGAAATGCGGCCTGAGTCCAATTTAATTTAATCACGCTGACATAATCCACTTTCGACGCGACAGGCGCGTCTCCCGGAGGATCGACGTGTTGCGAATGGATTCATTTGTGATCAAGTGGCGGATTGGAACTTCACTCGGCTTTACATTCACCCTTGTGCTTGCTGTGGCCGGTATCAACATATCTTATATGCCCCAGCCTATATGACCTACCACATGTCACTTTCCAATGCTCGCTTCGTAAAGTGGAAGTGAGAGCATGCCCATGGACACCGTCATCTCCAACCCGTCAGTGGCCATGGGACACGGCCAGCAACAGGCTCTTCATCCGTTTTTCCGACAGGGTAGGCGATGCAATTCCATATAGCGGGATCTTTTACTAACAAGGCATACCAGATTTCGGAATCGCCTCACAATCTGCCCCTGCAACACCTGACACATCGTCCATTCCTCCCCCGAATGCGTGCAGTTCGGAGACTGCCTATACAGGCGACCAACAACCTAACTCCGAATATCCACGAGAAGAAATTCCTCGGACAGCTACGCAGGTCCCAATGTCCAATGACCCGGTGCCATTGAGCCCCGAAGATCTGAATGCAAGTAGACGAAAGAGACGCAAGACTGATAAATCCAAACAGTCTGAAGAGGAGCCACTGCAAACTGGACTAGCAGGATGGTTAGGCAAGGATGTCTCAACGCCGCAGGCCCCGTCGCTCGATAACTCAACGGTACCAGCTCAAAAACCATCTGAGTCGACTCCATGCGAGACCGTTCCTGGGCAAACGCCGCTCATCCTCGAAAACATACAGCTGCAACCCGCCCAACCGGATAGGAAGAGAAAGATTGTGAAGCTTAATTTGAATGGGCGACTTCTAAGTTCCTCTCCTCCTACACAAACTGGAGATTCGACCCAAAAACTAGCACAGGGGAAACGCGGACGGCCTAGGAAGACCGAGAGCAGCCTCTTGATTCTTAAATACGGAGTTGCAGATGGAAAAAGGCTCGCCAAAATAATCGATGACATACTCAATAGTCGAACCACCCATAAACCCGTACCCGTTGGTCCACCGACGTTTATACCCGCGAAGCAACCCAAGGAGAAGAAACCAGCCAAACCGACTCACCCTTTCTTTCTCAAAAAGACCACCCAAGAACCCCCGCTTGACCCTAAACCTGATGATAGCGTATCGTCACGACCATCACAATCCAAGCCGGCCGTCGACCAATCGTCTCGAGATAACGCGGATGTGAAACGTGAACCACGAACTTTCAGCTCTTTCCCTAGCACGTTCCGCAGTCGAACATCAAAATTTCCGGAACTTGTCGAAACGATCTGGCCGCCTCGAGATCTTGTTCATATCCGATCCCTTGACCACTGGGAGCCCGATCAACCCTTCGCCGTATCCTCTCAAAACGACCAGAAAAAATCCAAACTACGAGTTGTTTCTATTCACGATGATGAGGATGCTCTTCTTGTTAGTACGTCCAAAGCACGTGAGGCTGCGGCTTTAGCCTTGAAGCAAGAAAAGAGTGCTCGTCCAACTCTCCGAATTCCTGGCCGACACCTCGCAAGTGGCCGAACTCTCCAGACGGCAATTGATAGCCAAATGTCTTGGGCCTCCGATCCGCGCTTGGCGAGAAACTCACTTCTACCGGTGATATCAAATCTACGATCATCTTTGCTTTCGTCTTTCTCGGCTTTTGATTGTGGAAAGTATGAGTCGAAGCTTTGGGCTCACAAATATGCGCCAAGAACAGCAGATGATGTCCTCCAAGTAGGACGTGAGTCTCATGTATTACGCGACTGGCTACGGCATCTTAAAATTACAGCAGTTGATACTGGGAAGTCATCGAAAGAAGCTGCTCGATCGAAATCGGAGAAGAAGAGGAAGAAGAAGAAGCAGGCCGACAAGCTCGATGGCTTTATCATTTCAAGTGGCGAGGAGGATTCTGAGATGGACAATCTATCCGGTTCAGACGATGAGTTGGCAGGAGATTCAACAATGTCTGCTCAGAAAACCGTAATACGCTCCGGAGACCTAGCAAGAACCGGTTCACCCGCGGATAGAACTCGGCTCACAAATGCAATCCTTTTAAGCGGACCGCCGGGGTCTGGGAAGACAGCCTCGATTTACGCTGTCGCCAAAGAGCTCGATTTCGAAATATTCGAAATCAACGCGGGGAGTCGACGTAGTGCCAGAGATATGCTGGAGAAAGTTGGAGATATGACGCAAAATCACTTGGTGCATCTTTTGAATGACGACGATGCCTCGGTTAAGCCTCGAGCTTCAATGCCTATTGATGAGACGAAACAAAATAAACTCATGAATTTCTTCAACGGTAAACCGTCACAAGACTCCAACGCAGGCTCAAAGTCTACTAAAGAGCCTACCAAAACAAGTCCCAAACCAAAGTCCGATGAAAAGCCACCCCGCGAGCAAAAGCAATCATTAATATTGCTTGAAGAAGCTGACATTCTTTTTGAGGAAGACAAACAATTTTGGACGGGTGTCTTGACATTGATCAGCCAATCTAGACGACCCATCGTCATCACATGCAACGATGAAAGTCTTCTGCCAATGCAAAATCTGACTTTACATGCCATTCTGAGATATCAAAAGCCAGCCCGTGACGTTGCTATTGACTACCTACTCCTTGTTGCTGCGAACGAAGGCCACGTTCTGAAGAGAGACGCTGTCTCCAAGCTTTTCGATGCATCTGGCATGGATCTCCGGAAATCGCTATCGGAACTCAACTTTTGGTGCCAGATTGGTGTGGGCAGTCACAAAGCTGGTCTGGACTGGATTCTTCCATGCTGGCCTCCAGAAGATAACGTCGACGAAAATGGGGATCGGATGCGTGTTCTGAGTCTTAATACGTATGAATCATTCATGGGATGGTTCAACAGAGACCTCTTGTTGGGTGAAGAAAACTCGCGGGAGAAGGACACAGAAGCTTTGAAAAACACACTCCATTGGTGGAGACTCGGAATACAGGACTCGGAGGATGCAGCTGGACTTGGTGATGTTGAGAAGATTCCTTATGGTGATTTCAACGCAAGATCTAAGCTGGAACAACTGGAGCTACTTGATCGTGAGAGGGATCATCTGGAAATGAGAAGCTCTCTGGATATCCTTTCGTCCCGTTGTCAACTGGACATTCTCAAGGCAAGTCTCCTGCAGCTTCTTAACAGTATTCGAGCTAACCATAAATCAGGACCCCCTAGACATCTCCGCACCGCCGATTCCCGAGTCCCATCGATCAAACTATATAGAAGCCTATCCACTTCTTCACTCCAGCCTCCAGCCCGAATACACTGCGCTTAGTGAAGAAATCAGCCTCTCGTTCTGTGCGCTCTTGTCCAATGTCTTCCGCTCCCCCAGTGGTAATATGGAATCCGGTTATGCCAGTCAGATGTTCAATGGCTGGCGACAATCTGCGCTTCGTCGATCCGTCTTTCCCTCGAATCTCACTGGATTCCAAAAAGTTTTCGATCCCATCATGCGCTATAACTATACAATGACTCTGACCACCGGTCGACTCGCGCCTTCTTTTGAAAATACTTTGTCGCCTATCACCGAGGACCTCGCACCCTATATTCGCTCGATAATGGTCTTCGATGGGCGCTTGAAGCAATATCGTGACTACCTGAGCGCACTATCGAACCAGCAGAATGGTCATGGAGAGAAGCGGCAAAGAAATACGCGCGCTAGCCGGGCAGCACTGGAAGGTGGAAACAAGGCTTCCGTCCGAAAAGAAAGATGGTTCCCAGACGAGATAAGTTACTTCCTGGTCCAAGCTACTGGAAAACCGGAATGGCAGGACTTATTGTTTCGAATGGGACATTTCCAAGTTCAGCCGGTGGTAGAGCAGTGCGAGATCGCTGAACGCACCCCAGAAACCCTCCAAGATTCATAGAATCTTCATGACTCGATATAAGCTTCTTTACGATAGATACCAATATGACTTTTGATATACACAATTCCTCAAGTTGAGCTGATATACCCCAGTATTCTAATAGTACTATAAATATTCAGAACCGAAGACGACGATGACCCAGCTCTGGACATAGTCATGTATACCTATATATCCAAGCTACAACTTAAATACTTGAAGTATTTATCCACGCCAATGAGCTGCAAGGAAGCCCTTAAGATGACCATTTCTTCACGAAAGGGGTTGTCTTACAGCTGGCACATACTATACCGAAGACTATCAGCTGGGATGCGAAGTAGTATCACTTCAACACTATTACTTACTGGATAGATCTGGACCTTCTCAAGATCCCATACTCCACTAGTGGCACAAATGTCGTTTTCGATAATCTGCCGAACTTCTTCTACATTCTCGCCAGTGTAGACAACAACGCTTCCAAGAAACTGCGAGTCTTTGCCTTCTTGGGGATGTTGTTTGAAAATCGCGCCGAGGAAGTATTTGATTTGTGTCAGTCGTCGACTAACTATCCAATACTTTGCCTAAGCTGGTCAAATACGGAGAGAAATCGAGTTTAGACAAACCTCCATCGACAAGCTTGCCTTGCGCAATTAGTGGCTGTATTCCCTGGTAGTGTCCCCTTCAATATAATTCAAAATTAGCCTACTCTTCAAACTCAACAGATTCAACATATCTATACTGGTGGTCTCACGATTTCACCTTCTTCCTGATGTCCAAGGTATTGGGACGATCAGGCATGATACATAGGAACTCCCTTTTACTCGCCGACGTCATGGTCGAAAAACACCGCGAATATGGTCTAAAGCGCGGGAAATGCGCTGAGGTCTGAGCGAGGGATCGATTGAGAATTGAAGGAAATGCCATTATCTTGGATTCGTGAAGTCTTGGTTATCTCTGATGGGGTTTCTGGATACAATCACAGCTCGGTTTTTCTTTTTTTTTTTTTTTTTTTTTTTTTTTTTTTTGTTGTTTTGTGGGGTCCCCCCCGGTTTCGTCTATTTGCGCAACACCTTAAAAATTTCATACTTTCCCA